>Ga0155248_120_pt1 | contig 9946 bp, 12 predicted proteins | sample RifCSPhighO2_02_FD_106216 | JGI IMG/M metagenome (GOLD analysis project Ga0155248, IMG submission 106216) | Candidatus Kaiserbacteria bacterium RIFCSPHIGHO2_02_FULL_54_22 | reverse complement strand
CCTCCGGCGGGCGCTGCCACGATGCCTACCGTTATCTGTGCCTTCATGTTCGCGAAGGTGACGGGACCGATGCCGCTCACCTTCTGTATGTCCTCAATGACTGCGAACGGGCCGTTTTGAGTACGGAAATCAACGATAGCCGCGGCCTTTGAGGGGCCGATGCCGGGGAGGGTGTCAAGAAGTGTCGCATCGGCCGTATTGATGTTTACGAGCGCCGCATACGCAGTAAAAGGCAGTAAAACGGCTAGAGCGATCAGCCCGGCAGTGCGCATGAGTATTATTATGTACCGCCCTTAAGCACGTCGCGCAATGTGTCTTCTGAGACCTCAAACGGCCGTTTCGGCGACTCTCTCCGCTCTAGCTGTGCCGGGACGGCAGGTTTGGGGTCGGGAACCGGAGGTTGGCTATTGCGCGTAATCACGTCCGAGAGGGCCCCCTTCAGTGACTGTTGGTGTTGTTCGTGTTTCTTTTCTTTTTCTGCACCGCTTTTCATCGTCATGGTTCGCAAAATTGACTTTAAATCTTCAGTGCTTTTCTGCGGCTGAGAAGGGGGCGACGGACGTACAACAGGAGGACGGGACGGAAGCGGAGTTGCCGTGCGAGGCATAAACGGTCTGGCCGTTCCCTTTTGTGCGGGTTCGGATGTGCGAGGCACTTGCCTCTTTTTCATCCGCATATCCGGCGGCACTTCGGACGCCGCGCTTGCGGCAAGCTCTTGTATGATAGCGTTCTCTATGTTCGCGCGTGGCGCCGTGAATCGTTCGCGCGAAGAATCAATGACCTGTTCGCGATAGGATACTTTTGGCGATTCTATCGGCGGAATGGTGACGGCAGAGAACGGTACTGACCCGACACCATCTATCATAAGCGTGAGGTAGACCTGTCGGCGGTCTAATCCGACGACGTCTTCTTTGGTGAACTGCGGCATAAAAATGGTCTCCAGCACTTCGGCATCAAAGGGTCCGACGCGAAAGACGACGGTGGTGCCGACGTTGCCGAAGACGGCGTCGCGCACCTCTTCTTCCATCTGTTCTATATATTGGTGCGCGATGACGAGATTCAATTTATATTTGCGCGACTCGGAGAGGATTTCTGCAAATGTCTGGTTCGCGAAATTCTGAAATTCGTCAACGTAGAAATAGAAGTGCGGAAGCTTCGCGAGCTCGCCCGCGGGGAGATTCGCCCGGCTCATCGCGGCGAGGAAAATGCGCGTGGTGAGCATAGAGCCCAAGAGGCGCATGTTCGTCTCCCCCACGAGGCCCTTGGAGAGATTAATGATGAGTATCTTCTTCTTGTCCATCATTTCTCTGATGTCAAACGAAGATTTCGGCTGGCCGATGATATTCCGTATGAGCGGGTTGCCGGTAAACTGGCCGACCTTGTTCTGGATGGCGGGCGTCGCTTCCTGGGTATAGCGGTCGCCGTAATTGGCGAATTCTTTCGTCCAGAAGTCCTTCACGACCGGGTCTTTCACGTTGTCCACCACCTTCCTCCGATACTCTTTGTCGGTATACATCCGGTTGACGCCGAGCAGGGTCGCGCCCGGATATTCAAGAAGGGCGAGGAGCGTGTTCGTAAGAATATATTCCATGCGCGCGCTCCACGCGTCCTCCCAAATCTTCTTGAAGGTTGCCATGAGGCCGGAGACCACCAGGTGGCGTTTATCGTAGCCCACGTCCTCCATCACGTTGAAGGCGATGGGGTGCTCCATATCAAACGGAGCGAAGTAGACGACGTCCTTGATGCGATTCTCGGGGATGTAGTCCAGAAGCCGGTCAACCGTGCCTCCGTGCGGGTCAATGAAGGCGAAGCCTTCGCCGTTGCGCAGGTCCTGGATCGCCATGTTCTCCAGCAGGGTGGACTTGCCCATCCCGGTCTTGCCGATGACGTACATGTGGCGGTCGCGGTCCTTGGACTTGATGCCGAAAGGGATATACTTCCCGCGCGCATCGGTAGCCGCGAAGTAGGTAACGCGTTCTGGATTCTCCATTACGCTCTAGTATATCAAAATCTTACTCCCTATGAACACGCAACGAGAGGCCGATGCCGAGGACGCACGCGCCGAAGATAATTGAGAGCAGGTGGCGAAATGACATCGGCAATCCTGAAAACGGCACGAGAATAACGAGAATGCCGAGAACGATAAGCATGCTTGGGCGGGACATAGGTGAAGTATATCAGGGCTCTACAATGACGACAAACTCGCCACGGATGGTGGAGGGATGAGCGGAGAAATGCGCCAGTAATTCAGCGGGCGTACCGGCAATGACTTCTTCGTGGATCTTGGTGAGCTCGCGCGCGATGGTAACGTGTGACACTTTCAGCGTCTCAAGCTCTTTCAGTAATTTCAATATGCGATGCGGCGATTCATAGAGCACGGTAGGGAACTCGTTCGCCGCAATTTTTTTAAGCAACGTTTGCCTTCCCTTCTTGTGCGGCAAGAAGCCCAGGAAGGTGAATTCTGACGAATCAATTCCCGCGACCGAGAGTGCCGCGGTGAGCGCCGAGGGCCCCGGTATCGCCTCAATTAACACACCAACATCCTTGAGTATGTAAGGATGTTCTCGTACTGCCTTCACGAGGCGTGCACCGGGATCAGAAATGCCGGGCGTACCCGCGTCACTCACGAGCACGACGTGCTCGCCCGCTTCAAGCCGGGCGATTATTTCATTTGCTTTTTTTATTTCTGTCGCCGCATCAAGCCGTTGCAATGACTTCTTAATTTGATAGCGCGCTAAAAGCTTCGCCGTAAGGCGAGTATCTTCGGCATAGATGACGTCGCACTCCTTCAGCGTTCGCAGAGCGCGGAGCGTGATGTCCTCCAAGTTCCCTATCGGCGTCGCAACCACGGAAAGTTTACCCATCCTGTCACTCTACCTTACTCGCTTGTGGATATCACATTGACTTATACGCTTAGGACGATATAATATACTGCGGAGCATCATTTCTGACCCACTACTGTTATTATTGTGAACGAGGAGAAATTGCTATGGATACGGAATACACCCTTGGGGCGGTAGAGAAGGCCCGTGAATTATTTGCCCTTCTGCTTGCGGACCGCTCGCCATTCACGCTGACGCAGGACACGTATGAACAGTTCGGGATTTTCGCTCTCCCCGACGATCTTCTCGAATTGTGTCGGCAAGTGCGTGCGGAAATTGAAGAGACGGAGCAATACCGGCTTTCTCCTACCCAAACCAGCATTGAGTTCTTCAGTGTCGCAAACAGGATGCACCTTCTGATCATCACCTGAGCTCAGGCGTGAGATTCAAAACGGTCCCTTCGGGGACCGTCATTTTTTACGAGTGTGTCGGCGATTTTGTAGATGTCGCCCGCGCCCATGGTGATGATAGTGTCGCCCGCTTCGACCTCGCCAAGTTCGCGTTCAATAGCATCAAAATCGAGTGCAGTCGCTTCCGTGCCAGTCGCGCGAATACGCTCGGCGAGGATTTCACTTGAGATAGAGCCGTCGTCTACCTCGCGTGCAGGATAGATAGGCGCGATGAATATCTGATCGGCGTCGCTAAATGCGGTAGCGAATTCACCAAGTAAGTCTCGCGTGCGGCTGTAGAGATGGGGATGGAATGCGACTGTTATCTGTCCTTTTACCTTAGCCCGTAGTGCCTGTAGGGTCGCTTTTACAGCTGTGGGATGGTGGGCGTAATCGTCATACACGTCTGCGCCCCTCATTGTCTTCCCTTTGTATTCAAATCGGCGCCACGTGCCGAGAAATGAGGCGAGCGAATCAGAAATTGTTGCATTAGAAATCGTCGGGAGAGCAACCCGTGCGGCCGCCGCGGCCGCACGGGCATTGTTCTGGTTGAATTCCCCCGGAAGACGCAGTGCGTATGCGGGTTCTTGTGCGTAATCAATAATTCTTGCCTTGGCGTGTGCGAGCAGGGGCGCGATATTTTTATCATTCGGATTCGTGACAATCGCGCCGTCTGCAGGCACTTTCTCAATCGCTTTTCTGAATGTCTCCTGCAGTGCCGTAAGCGAGGGGAACCAGTCCGTATGGTCCCACTCAAGATTGGTAATGACGAGTACCGTGGGCGAGAGCTCCAGCAAGTGGTCGCGATATTCGCACGCCTCCACAACAAAAATATCAGAATCGCCATGCAAATAATTAGAACCAAAATCTTTCACAATAGAGCCCACAATCGCTGTCGGCGACGCTCCTGCATCCTTCAATATTTTCGCGAGCATACCCGTCGTCGTCGTCTTCCCGTGCGTCCCCGCAACCGCAATTGTCTTCTTCCCTTTTGACACTTCACCTAACATTCCGAAGTATGACTTCTGTGGAATCCCGCGCCGAACTGCTTCTGCGCGTTCTACATTGTCCGAATGTGCGGCATCAGTATATACGACCAGTTCCGTATCTTTTGGAATATTTTCAGCGTTGTACCCGATCGTTACCGGTATACCCAATCTTTCTACCGCGTCCAATGTAGGGAATCGCACGTTATCCGAACCGGTTATCCGGGCTCCTCCGCGAAATAGCATCTGCGCGAGCGCAGACATTCCGACACCAGCTATACCAACAAAATGGACTTTCTTTCCCTTTTCCATACGCCTAATCTAACATCTCTATGACATAGGAGGCATCGGGGAGCATCGCCGCCACGTGAGAGCGGAACTGCGGCGTATCTCTGCTCACGAGGAGCCGAAGCTTGCCGTCGCCGACCTCCCGCGGCCAGAGTTGCCGCTTGACACGGCTCGCAACCGCCTCTGCCGGGTCAAAAAACGGTACGTCTCCGAGTACCTTGCGGAAGGAGACCAACGCGAGCGGATAGTGCGTGCAGGCGAGGATGAGAGCGCCATATTTCTTCATGTCACGCGTAGCGAACACGGCCGCGATCAATCGTTCCTGGTCTATCGTGGAGATGCCGAATTCTATCGCGCCGGCGAGTTTTGGGATGGCAACCGTGTCAATCTCAATGCCGAGCATCTGAAAAGCGTTTTGGTAGAGTTCAGAGAAGATGGTTGCGGGCGTGGCCGCAAGCAGAATGGGCTTTTTGAAATCTTTAAAAGAGCTTACCGTCGGACCGACCATTTCAATGAGGTTCTGCTGTGCGAGTCCGAGCACGTCAAAGAGCGAGATCGCGAGCGAGGCCGAGACGCTATTGCAGGCGCTCACGATGCTGGTCGCGCCGCGCGCCTGGAGGACGCGGATGCTGTTCACCGTGAGCCGCGAGAGCTCTTCGCGCGACTTTTCGCCATAGGGCGCATTTTTGATATCGCCGAAGTAGAGAATGTCCGCCGAGGGCATCTGCTCGCGTATCGCCTTCAGCACCGTCAGCCCGCCGCTTCCTGAATCAAAGATACCGATCATAAGAAAAAAGTCGTCATTACGAAACCGACAGCTATTCCGACAAAACCGCCACTGATTATTTCAAATAACGAATGCCCGCTAAAGGAAAGGAGACGCTCTTCGACGACGATTTTCTGTAGTGAAGAATCGTTGCTTTGCATGAAATATTCTTCAAACAATACTTGGCGTTTTTTATCCTCAAGCAGACCATAGATTAGAAGTAGAGAAACAATCACTCCAAAACCAAACAATAAGTTCATGCCATCATATTTCCAGATTACATAAAGAGCACTTGTAAGAGCCGCTGTGTGGCTACTTGGGAAACCTCCTATCCAAAAACTTGGCCATAAAAAAGAACGCGGTTTGCGCTCATCTTTACTCAAATAAAACCAAATTACTTTTATAAATTGAGTTACCACAATGGCAACAAAGAAAACGATTATGATTTCCATAATTTTTGAAATCTAACGACCGTAATGAAACGTTTGTCTGTTTTATTGCGACGGTAGCTGGGGAAAGAAGGGTCGGATGCTGTATTTCTAGAATCATACACCGTTTGTGGCGGCAGTAATGAAGTGATTGCATCTTTAAAACGAAAGATAAGTTCCCCAAATTGATGGGTTATGAAACGCTCGCCGAATTTTTGCGTTATCTGTTCATAACAGAAATCCTTTTGGATTGTAAATGAATGTAGAAACGGCGCCACATACACCGAAAGACTCGTCGCCTCAAATTCATTCAGCATCTTTCCAATAAGTCCGAGACAGAGTCCGCGCCACCCGATATGCGCGATGCCGATTTTCTCTCCGTCAGAGAAACAGACGGGAGCGCAGTCGGCCGTTTTGATGCCGAGAGATAGGTTGTGATTCCGTGTCATGAGAGCATCGCAATCGCTCAAATCTTCGGTTCCTGACACAATGTTCACTATGTTTGAACCATGAGGAAGTTCTGGAATGACGACGGTATTCCCCGCTACGTTTTCGCCGGGCATGAAAAGTTCAACATGCATCCCGCCGATGTTTACGTCATTTTCTTTTGTCATGGCAGTTTCTTCACCAGTTCGTTAAACTGGTCGCCGCGGTCGTATTCGTTTTTGAACATGCCGAGGGAGGCAAATGCTGGCGAGAAAAGAATAGTGTCGCCTGACTTCGTCTCCTGTATCGCGGCTCCGACCGCGTCAGAAATAGTATGATATATCATACCTTTTGGTAATTCGTTCTTAATGCAATCGGTGCCGGTGCCGGCGAGCAGGATGACCTTTTTCACTCCCGGCAATCTTGCAAGAAGTGCGCTCATATCAAGATTCTTGTCTGCTCCGCCCATAATGAGCACGGTGCGCGCGGGGTCAAGAGCAGAGAGCGCGGCAAGGGTCGCTTCGGGCGTCGTGGCTGTCGTGTCGTTATAAACCTTCACGCCGTTCTTCTCTGCGATGAGCTCTAAACGACCCGGGACGCCTGTAAACGCCTCTAGAGCGCGGTGACTGACTTCGTCTGGGATATCTAGCGCGCCCTGCCTGCCGGCAGGCAGAGAGCGGATTGCGGCGAGCGCGAGGGCGGCGTTGTAGCGGTTGTGTATTCCGGGAATTTTAAGCACCCACGTGTCGGGCAGTTTGGTCTCGTCAACGACAATCGTCTTTGATTCAATTCTCTCGCCGTATCGGTCAATAATAGTCGGCGCGCACTGTTTGCCGAGAATGAGCGTGTCTTCTGGCTTCTGGTACAAAAATATGTTCGCCTTGTCGGCAAGATACGCATCCAAATCATTATGGTAATAGTTAAGATGGTCTTGGTAGAGCGTGACGAAGACCGCGATATGAGGACTCATCTGCGCCTCGCCCCAGCCCTGCAACTGCCACGAATCCAGCTCAAGCACGGCAATATGCTCGGGCGTTATCTCCTTAAGCAATGAAAGAGTGGAAACGCCACGAACATTCCCGCCAAGCACGGCCGGCTTCCCTGCTTCTTTCAAAATAGCGTAGAGCATATGCGCCACGGTGGACTTGCCGCGCGTGCCGGTCACGCCGATACAAGGGATGCCGGAGAGCTCGGCGAAGAGGTCCGCGCTCATACGGACCGGAATGTTATTTTTCTTCGCCTCGGCGATATAAGGAGAATCCAGTGGGACGCCGGCGGCTTTGAGAATCATATCTGGTCCGCGCTTGCCGGAGGCGGGTCCGCCTCCGGCGGAAAAATCTTCCAAACGATGCTCGCCCAGCACAAAGGTGATGTTCTTGTATGATTCCAATTGCACCACCGACTCGGTAAGTTCTTCGCGCGACTTGAGGTCGGTCACGACAAGCTCCGCCCCGCACTCGGCGAGGTAGCGGGCATCACCGACACCCCGACCGAGGAGGCCGAGTCCTATAACGGTAATCCGCTTCCCGCGAAAGCGCGCCGAGGCGTCCACCCCGGAAGCCCGACTCGCAGACGAGTCGGCAGACATCCCTGATGTCTTGCTTCTAACGGGGTCCATTACGCGAATCCTAGCCTATGGACAAGGTTTTGTCGTCCAGGTGTCGGCGTGGGTGAACGGGAGAGACGTCTTCGGTAATTCTATGACCTGGTACGGCGCGGTTACTGATTGTGCGAGCACACAGCTCTCGTTGGGCTTCACGAGCTCTATCCTCACCACTCGATCGTCAGCGTCTTCTACCTCGGTTACCGCTATGTCATAACCGGCAGTCGGTACTTCGCCGGCGAAGACCGCCGCTACCACTTTTGTATTAAAATCAACTGTCGGGATGGGCGGAGCTTCTTGTAAAAGATCCCAGAGTCTCGCGAGCTCCTCCTGCGTATCAATAAGATAATTCACGCGCGAAGTCACTTCAGACCGCGAGCCCTCAGCGAGCGCGGTAAACGGCACAGTAACAGCCGCCGGGCCGCCGCGGTCAGAGCTAGTCATAAATACTCCCGCTACCACAGCGAGAAGCACGAGCCCGACAAACACGAGTACTGTCCTCATTACCTCCAGTATAACCGCGATAAACACTCGTTCGCCGAGCCATGGGTATAACGATGTATCTGCTTTAAGAGTGGAAACACGAGGCGGTTTCTGATAGTATCAAAAAGTTCTCGCAACTGTATGGATTACCATACTGCTTGCTCGTTCGGAGAACACCAGAACATATGAGGACATACGTTTGGTATTTCCTCACTCGCAAGCGTAGCTCAGCTGGTAGAGCACCCGACTGATACTCGGGCGGTCCCAGGTTCGACCCCTGGCGCTTGCACCAAAACAACAAAAACACCCTTCTGGGGTGTTTTTGTAATTGTAAAAATGTGTAGAAAAGATGTGTGCGCTCTTTTGTTCCGCCTATTCAACTCTGGAGACTGGAGGCTAGAATCTGGAGTCTAGAAATTTCCAGCATCAAGTTTCCAGCGCCCAGCTTCCAGAGTACCCGATTACGTTCCCGGGCGCTCGAGTACCATTTAGAGACGAGTACTATCTCTCACCCGCCCTTTCTTGGAGAAAGAGCGGGTATCGACATGACCTTCCTTTCGAGAAGATCGGTTCCAAATTGGATATGTTCCACGAACAGCTTCCGCTACCCGTGCCTTGTTACGACTTAGTCCTTGTCATTGAATTTGCCGTAGTACTGCGCGAGGCAGTCCTTCGGGCACCCCCAACTCCCTTGACTTGACGGGCGAATATGATAGTTGGCACAACTTCATGTTTCCACATAGCATGCGGATTTCCCGCACTACGCGAATCCTAGGAATGCATCTTCGATTTCAATTTCATAATCTTCGCAAGACCCTTCTTTGTGTGATGGGCTTTCGCAATGGCGAGATCTAGAATTTGGCAAAAAAGCTCAAAGTCCTTATCTCGTTTACTCTCGAGCGGATGCCTTTTGAAAAAAGGTACAACCACTCTCTTTAGTAGATCATAGTTGAATATCTCAAACCGATAGTTATCTCGCTGATTTTCCCGATATTCGCGTTGGAAGTATATCCTTCCGCACCCCCAAAACTTTTGTACTTTCTCAAGGAGAGGAAGGTCGTCTTCCCGCATCTTGATATAGTAACGGCACTGTACTCTATAATTTATAGAGCCGTGCTCTTTTCTTGGGGGATTGAGGAAAACTGTAAAGCTTCCTTCGCCATCGGTTAAACCAACAATGTAATCGGCAGATAGCACACCAGGTTTCGTCCTTCTCGCATTCTTCTTGTGGAAGAGCGCGATACTATGACTCAGCTGACTCCCAGTTTCCGTTGATTGTTTCATCTGTATATTCTATCAATGAATTGACGGTACATACATCATTCGCAATCGTTGCCATGTGGACAACTGGGTCTCCCACGGGTCACGCATAATTCTATTCCATACATCCTGTACAGCCTTTCTTGGTATCTTCCCCATACTCACCGCCCACTCATGGGTCAATACAGCTTTGTATATACAGGCTACATTTTGCTTCCAGATCCTTCAGTCCATGCCTTACGGCGTTGAACCTATCTTTCAGCTACGCTCCCCACGACGAGTGGGGAGGAGTGGATTTGAACCACTTAGAACTACGCGCTGCCGGGCGCATTTATTTGTGAGTACAAGACTCGAGAACGTATTCACCCCGGTTTGGCTGACCCGGGATTACTAGCGATTCCGGCTTCAAGAGGTCGGTTGCAGACCTCTATCCGT
>Ga0155248_102_pt1 | contig 11259 bp, 12 predicted proteins | sample RifCSPhighO2_02_FD_106216 | JGI IMG/M metagenome (GOLD analysis project Ga0155248, IMG submission 106216) | Candidatus Kaiserbacteria bacterium RIFCSPHIGHO2_02_FULL_54_22 | reverse complement strand
AATACTTTCTTTGCCACCGCGAGCCCCTCGACTTCGCTCGGGATTTCCAACAATGCGGTCGGCAACCTCTTTCTGCACAAGTAGTGTCATAGAGCTCGGCTGATTCTCTGCATCAAGAAATTTCCTGAATATCTCACCGGCCAGATAGTATGGAATATTTGCCACCACTTGATAATCGGATGCACCATCTTTTACGCTATAGCGTGAATTAAGGTACATTTCAAAATCCCAAACGCGGATGTCGCCGTAAATGAGTTCTAACCGCTTCTCTGCAATTTCATCTGCAAAGTCGGCTTGCAATTTTTCAAAAAGTTCTTTATCGGCCTCCAATGCGATGACTTTCCCCGCTAATTTCAGGAGTTCTCGCGTGAGCATCCCCGTTCCGGGACCGATTTCAAGCACGACCGCGTCGCTTGCGAGCTTCGCAGTGAGCGCAATCCTCTCCGCAATGCGCGCATGCATCAAGAAGTTCTGCCCAAGTGACTTTTTTGCCCGCATAGGTGTACAATACTCGGTATATGGAATACCCTCAACACGAAAAGTTTACTCATCGAGACCTTCAAGACCATCATGTTCTTGAGCGGTTTAAGCATTTACAAAAAGAGGCCGGACTACAAACACACGGTCAGGAGCGGGTGAACAATGCGCTTGAAGCCGCGGTAGTTCATATCACCAAGAAGTATGGCTTGTCAGGAATGCATTCAAATCATGTTGACGAGGGATTGCGGTATTTATTCAGTGACCAATACAAGGGGCATTCCGAATTTGAACCAAAAGAAAAGAAGGTTATAGAACAGTCACTTCACGCCCATTTCCACGGAACCCCTGAATTGCCAGAAATGGACAAGACGGATTAGACCTCAATAATTCTATCGCCACCGCTCTCGTCAAAGGCGAGGAGCGACGAGTTTATGTCCGCAAGAAATGACGACGGGGCGGTGATAGAGTCACTGCCGTAGATTTTACGGACGCGGGCGAGGGTGAGGATAAGACGTTCCTTCGCGCGCGTCATCGCGACGTAGAAGAGCCGCCGCTCCTCTTCTTCATCGCGGTCGTCCCCGCTACCTGCCTGCGCAGGCAGGCCCATACCCTGATGCGGAAACAGTCCTTCCTCCATACCGCTCACGAAGACCGTATTGAATTCAAGCCCCTTTGCCGCGTGGACGGTCATCAAGGTGACTCCTCCTCCTTGAGGGCGATCAAGCTCGTCTTGGTCGCTCGCGAGGGCGGCTTCGGCGAGGAATGCGGCGATGCCCTCTTTCCCGGGAATGTGGTCGTGCCGTACGGCGACCGAGGCGAGCTCTTCTATATTCTCAAAGCGTTCGCGGTCGTCAGCGTTCCCTTCGTCAACGAGCGCGCGGCGCATACCGCTCTTCTCAACGACGAGTTTGACGAATGCCGAAGGGATGAGCGTCTCAGCCGCCCCTGCGAGCTCGCTGATGATGCGTTCAAACGCTTCAACCTTCGCGAGCTCGCCCGTGCGCAGCTCTCCGCGCCGTCCAGCAACGAGTTTCCCGAGGGTGACCTTGCCGAGCCCGCGCGGCGGCGAAGAGGCCGCGCGCATCTTGTCCGCCTCTCGTGAAGAGTCAAGTGCGAGCCTCATCCACGCGAGCGCGTCCTTCACCTCCCTGCGCGCGAAGAAGCGCGTGCCGAGGAGCCGGTAGGGCACGCCTGCGCGGAGCAGTCCCTCTTCAAGCGCTCGTGACTGGAAGTTGGTGCGAAAGAGAACTGCAATTTCTTCTGGTTTCTGGCCTTCTGACATCTGGCTTTTTATCCGGTGTGCTATCCAACGCGCCTCGTCTTCGGCACTGTGGGCGATGTACACGACGATTGGCTCGCCGGGAGCTTTTTCAGTCGTTGAATATTTCTCCTTGCGATTCTTATTTTTCTCAATGACTGCGTTTGCCGCGTCCACCAGATTTTTCGTTGAACGATAGTTGCGTTCAAGGATAATCGTCTGCGCCTCCGGATATTTCTTTTCAAAATTTAAAATATTTTCCATCTTCGCCCCGCGCCATCCGTATATTGACTGGTCGCCGTCGCCGACGACAAAGAGATTTCTGTGTTTCTCTGCGAGAAGGCCCGCGAGCCGCTCTTGTAGCTCATTTGTGTCCTGATATTCGTCAATGTGGATGTAACGCCAGCGGCTCTGTGCTCTCGCGTGAATGTCGTCGTGCTCTTCAAGCAGGCGCACGGGGAGCGCGATAAGGTCGTCAAAGTCCAGCGCCTTCTCCGCTTGGAGCGCCTTCTCGTATCTCTGCCACACCTCTGCGACGACTCTGTTCCCGAAGCTTGAATGGCCGTGTATCTCGGCAAACTCGCTCGCGCGCACTCCCTCCCCCTTATGCCGCGAGATTCTACCGAGCACCGCCCTTGGTGATAATTCCTTTGTCCCGATGTCAAGCGCCTTGAGCGCGACGGCGACCGCTTTCTCCGAGTCGTCGCGGTCGTAGATGCTGAAGTATCGCGGAACACCGATGACCTTCCCGTAACTCTCCAGAAGTTCTCTGCCGAGACCATGGAAGGTGGCGATGAAGGGGACCGGCCCGTCGTTGCCAAGCATCGCACGAACACGGTCTCTCATTTCTCGCGCGGCCTTATTGGTAAAAGTCACGGCGAGAATCTCTTCGGCGGGAACGCCCTCACGGATAAGGTGATACACGCGTGTGGTGAGCACGCGCGTCTTGCCGCTCCCGGCACCCGCGAGGACCAAGATGGGGCCGTCTGTCGCGAGCACGGCACGCTTCTGTGTGTCATGTAATCCTCCCAGATACGTCATTAGCAGAATATAGCGCATAAACCGCTCTCCACAGGTAGCGGCATAGCTGGTTGACTCCCCGCTTCGCTCGGCTATACTCTTTGTATCGACTGATACGGAAGTATTCAAGGAATGGCTTATATACAGCGTATATAAGCTATTCTTGTATCTGGCAGACACACCGACTCCCTTCGTTTCCCTATTACATTCAACCAACGATTTTTCATATCAGGGTTCGCGGTTGTGGCATTCGCCGCAATCGTCCTGCCGAATTACGCAAATGCGTTTTGGCCGTTTTCTACAGACGCGAGCGCGGCGAGACATACCTCATTCCCAGGTTCCGGAACGCCGGCGCTCGTCGCCGCGACGAACTCCGACCCGAACCCGCATAAAGGTCTCGGTGATGCCGTCCAAACGAGTGGCGGGAAGGCGCTTCTCGCTTACGCCGGTCCTTCGGGCACGATTGCAGACGTTGGGGGCCCTGCGTCGCCTGACCGCATCTCGGTCTATGTGGTGCGCCCGGGCGATACGCTCTCGGATATCGCAGATATGTTCGGCGTTTCAATAAACACCATTATCTGGGCGAACGACCTCAAGAGCGCGCGAGACGTGCACCCAGGTGACACGCTCATTATCCTGCCGATATCGGGCATTGAACGCACCATCGTGAAAGGCGACACGCTTAAATCTCTCGCGAAGAAGTATGGCGCCGATGCGGAAGAAATCGCGCAGTTCAACGGTCTTGACCTCGCGGCGCCGCTCACTGTCGGCTCTACCATTATCATCCCGGGCGGCGAAATAGCGGCGCCGCGTCTGCAATTTTCGTCTCCCCTCCTCAATAGCGGAGGAGGCTCCTTCATAGCCGGTTACTACCGCAATCCTCTGCCGGGCGGCCGCATCACACAAGGCATCCACGGCCGAAACGGCGTTGACATCGGCGCTCCGCGCGGGACTCCCGTTCATGCGGCCGCAGGCGGTACCGTCATCATCGCACGCGGGAGCGGATGGAACGGCGGCTACGGCAACTATGTCGTCATCACGCACGAGAATGGCACGCAGACGCTCTACTCGCACTTAAACTCCGTCGCCGTCTCGCCCGGACAATCCGTCTCGTCCGGCCACGTTATCGGCTATGTCGGCGCGACCGGCCGCGTGACCGGAACGCACCTCCACTTTGAAGTGCGCGGCGCGGCCAATCCTCTCCGCGCTTGCCGTGTCGGCTCCATCTGCACTCCGCAATAATTTCGTAAATAAAAGACCGCCTCACCGAAGACCGGCGGGGCGGTCTCTTGGCAAGACGGTATGGCTTCAGGCGACCCACACGGGGGTCATCCCCTGTGTGAACATCGGCATAAACTTCTTCCCGATGCGACGCGAGAGCGATTGGACCAACGCGGGAGCGATATCCCTCGCAATGATGACTACGACAAGCCCGAACGACGGATAGGGCGGCTCAAGGTAATCTCCGACACAGTCACATCCGTCTTCCAGATCCCCGCTCGCCTGGTCGCGGAGTAATCCTTCGCAAGTCGTCACCTCTTCGGTGCAGAGATGCTTAGCGATAAGCTTCGTATACTCCGAAATCCCTTCGGCCGACGAAGCAATCACCGCCACAGGTTGCTGGTCTGAAAATTTTGAGAGAACGCACAGCGCCCTCCCCAACGCACCTTCCTGTTCAAAAGAGAGTGCGACCGGATGTTTCGCACCGCCATCCGGGTGCACGACAACTGCGACGGACGGCATATTTCGTATTCTTTTCATCTTCTTTCCCCACTTTAGCCAAACAACATTTAGCGCTAAAACGACAGCGCCCCCCAGAACCCGCTCACAAGTATATCACGGAACTAAAATCTCGCAACTATTCAAACCCGAAGAGGCCGCGGGGGCGATATTGCAAAGCTTCGTGGACGAAGGCGGGAGTGACCGAGTCGGCAGCAGCAAGGTCGGCGATAGTTCGTGCGACGCGCATCGTGCGGTGGAATGAGCGGGGCGAGAGGTTGAGGCGCGCGGCGGCGCTCATGAGGGCCTCTTTGGCGGCGGCGCTGAAGCCGCTTTTCTCATCTAATTGTCGGCTCGTGAGCGCGGCGTTGGTCGCCCCGCGCTTCCCGGTGCGCTTCTCTACCCGAGCGCGCGCCGCGACGACACGCTCCCTCACGCGGGTGGACGGCTCGCCCGTAGAGAGCTTCGCCAAGGTGTCATGCGGGACGAGCGGCACCTCTATCCAGAGGTCAAGGCGGTCCACGATTGGCCGGCTGATGCGGCGCGCCTGCTTCTGCGCGGCGCGCATCGCGACGCGCGCATCGTTGGAGAGCGTGTCTGCCGGATTCATCGCGGCGACAATCATACAGTCGGCCGGGAAGGTGATGGTCGCGCGCGCTCGCGAGACGGTCACGATATGGTCTTCTAGCGGCTGTCGGAGCGCCTCCAGCGCCCGCGATTCAAATTCTGGGAATTCGTCCAAGAAGAGGACACCCTTGTGCGCGAGCGTCACCTCGCCGGCCCTGGGGAACGCGCCGCCGCCCACCATCGCGACGTGGGAGAGCGAGTGGTGCGGCGCGCGAAACGGCGGCCAATAGACCGCCTCGCCGTCGGCGAGGAGTCCCGCCGTTGAGTGTATCGCGGTGACCTCCAGCATATCGTCGTCGGTTAAGGGCGGGAGAATCCCTGCGAGCGCCCGGGCGAGCATTGTCTTGCCGGTCCCCGGCGGGCCGTAGAAGACGATGTTGTGCCGGCCGGCGGCCGCTATCTCCAGCGCGCGCTTGGCGCTCTCCTGCCCTTTCACATCGCATAGGTCAAGCGCGGGCGGCGGTGCAGTCATGCGCCGGTCGCGCACGAGCCGCGGTAATGGCCTCTCTCCTTTTAGGTGTTGTAGAAGTTCAGAAAGCGAGTTAGGAGCATAAATCGCCACGTCATCAGCGAGCAGGGCTTCCTTCGCATTCCCGGGCGGTACGTAAATTGTTTTTATTTTTTTGCGCTTGGCGGCGAGCACCTGCGGGAGGACTCCCTTCACCGCACGCAGGGTTCCATCAAGCGCGAGTTCGCCTATAAGAAGTGCACTCTCGGCAAGAGGCTCCGCCTCGCCGGCGGCGACGAGATACGCGAGCGCGAGCGCGAGGTCGTAGTGCGAGCCTTCTTTTTTTAGGTCCGCAGGCGAGAGCGAGATAACTATGCGTTTATTCTGTTGTTTGGGCGATTTGTAACCGGAGTGGCGTATAGCTGCCGAAACCCGGTCGCGTGCCTCATCAACGGCCTTGTCGGCGAGGCCGACAACCGAAAAATTATGGAGTCCGCGCGTGAGGTCGGCCTCAACGATAACCAGTTGTGCGCTAGCACCGACCGGCTGTGCGGCGAGCGTCTTCGCGTACCCGTGCTTGGGTACGGTTTTTACAACTTTGGCTTGTGTTGCGGGCATTGCTACTTGTGGTGAGCCTAAGAATTAGAGATGCTTCACGCAGGTCGTGGCGGCGGGGTCGGCTTCAAGGCGAGCTTCTTCAATCTTGCCGTTGCATACCTCGCAGAGGCCGTATTTTTTCTTCTCAATTCTTGAGAGCGCGGAGAGAATGGTGTCGTAACGCGCCTCAAGGTCGGCGAGGATGGAGGCATTCCCTTCGCGGCTCATCGTCACATCGGCCTGGTCGACGAGGTCGGCTTCCATCCCTATCTCCGACGGCACGGGCTCCCAGTCGCCCGGGACAGCGGGATTCTGGCGGCCAATGCTCCCCATCTCGGCCTCCAGCCTCGTTTTCTCGGCCTCCAACTTCTTCTTAAAGTGTTCCGTTTTCATTGCAAATAGGCAGTCCCAGAATAATAGCAGGAATCACTGTTGTGTGGGGGAGGTCGCGAGACGGCTGAGTATCTCGGCGAATGTTCCCGGGTCGCGCGCGATAACGAGCGTTGTCGGATTCCAATACCCATAGATGACGACGCTCTTCCCTGCGGCGTCGCGATAGATGCGCACGTCATGGTTGACGACGACTTCATCACGAAAGACGGGGGTGGATACCGGGGCGGGCGGCGTCGAGGTCGCGGCGGCTTGCGGTGAGCTACCTGTGGTGAGCGTAGTCGAACCAGTCGAAACCGTTGTCGTTCCCACTGTTTGTGGAACTGCCGCTGGATACGAGGGGAACAGAGGTTCAAGGTCGCGCGGCATCATGCGCTCCCATGAGAGCATGCCCGCGAAGGTATCGCGATATGTCGTGACAGAGAGTATGAAGAATGGGCTCTGCGCATTTCCGCCGGAGGCGGATCCGCCTCCGGCGGAGGCCACTCCCGCCATACTGCCGACCGCATTCACATTACGGCGCAAAATGTCGGGCGCCGACAGCGGGAGAGAAGAGAAGATGCTGTCGGACGTTGACGAAGACGCGGTGTACAAGAGGCGAACGGTGCGAGGAGCGAGCGGGCGGCTGACAGACTGCTCTATCGCCTGGAGCAAGACGGCCCCAGAACCGGAGATTTGTTCGCGTTCATCGACAAATATCGGTATCGGCACGCTCTCGATAACAGCCGGTAGAGGCGGGGCCGCGAAGTGTGTGTAAGAGAAATAGGCAGCGCCAGCGCCGATGACGACGAGCATTGTGCCGGCGATACTGTAGAAGAGATTCTTCTTTGAAGACGATGGTATGTCTTCCGTGCGAAGGGGCCGCGGTGCTGAATCTTGTTCAGCCGCGAGGATGGTCGCGGTGACCGCGCCGGTCTTCTTTACTCGGTCGGAAAAGTCGCTCGCGTAGGTCTCTATAGGAGACGACTTCTCGCCAACACGCGAGACTTCAGGTGGTAGAGGAGCTTGCGGCGGAGCCGGAACCGGCTTTGGGACGGGGGCCGGTTCTGGAGTTGCCCTAGGTGCAAGCGGCGCGAGGTCTGGCGTACCGCCCTGCTCCACAATCTTCATGTCGCCCGCCAAGGTGCGGATATATTTCTTCGGGAGACCGTCGTCCGAATCTAAATGTGAAGTGGGCGTCGGCGTATTCGCATCCATCACTGCTTATAATAACGCACCTCGCGCGCTGTTGAACAGGTTATGCGCCTTTAAGAGCGAGAGGTGATGGTGAACTTGTGCGGGTCGTCGCACATATCGGTGAAGGCGTGCGCCGCCTCCTTCAACTTCGCTGAAGAAGATTTGCCGAACGAGATGACCTCTACTTGAATGCCGTGCATATCGAGATACTCGATGAGCGGGATAAAGTCGCCGTCGCCCGAGGCGATGATGACCGTATCAAGCTTCGGAGACATTTTGACCGCGTCAATCGCAATACCGACGTCCCAGTCGGCTTTCTTCGCGCCGTCGGCAAAGACCTGCAAGTCCTTCACCTTCGTCTCAATGCCGATCTTGGTAAGCGCTTCAAAGAAGTTTTTCTCTTCGCCCGTCTCTGTGGAGATGACGTAGGCGATAGCGCGGATGAGGATGCGCCCGCCCACGGCCTCTTCGAGAACCTTCGCGAAGTTCACGCGCGCTTTGTAGAGGTGCTTTGCGCTGTGATAGAGATTTTGCGTGTCAATGAATACGCCCACACGCTGGGCCGGATGTTTAATAACTGCCATAAAAATAATTGCTTATATAAAACAAAATAATAAAACGCAACAGAACGCTACTCATTCATGATACCACCCGGGGAAACTCCTACTTCTTCAAACCGAGTTTCTTGATAAGCGCGTTATAGTGGCGCTTGTTGTTCGTCTCAAGATAGCGCAGATGCGAACGGCGGTCGGCGACCATCTGGAGGAGTCCTCTGCGGGAATGGATATCTTTCGGGTTCTTCTTGAGATGCTTCGCAAGCTCGTCTATCTGCCGAGACAGGAGCGCGACCTGGACGTCCGGCGAGCCGGTGTCAGTATCGTGCCGGGCGGTATTTTTCATTACCGCCACCTTTTTCTTCGTGGTAAGCATGTATCCCCTACCTTACCACGCCCAGCACCAAATTGCAAGGAGCAATTTGGTGCTGGGCACGCCTTCAAAGAATAATGTGCGACACGAGGTGGTAGTATTCCACCTATGGAAGCAGAAACTGCGAAACGGCAATTTCTTGAATACATTGAGATAGAGCGCGGGCGCGCGGTGAAAACGATTGAGAATTACGACCACTATCTCACCCGCTACTTCGCCCAGATGAGGATACGGGATGTGAGCGACATCAGCGAACAGAATATCCGCGAATTCCGCCTCTGGCTCAATCGGCAGCCGGGTACGGCGGCCGATTCAATGAAGCGCCGCACCCAGAATTACTATATGATTGCACTTCGCGCGTTCCTCAAGTTCTTGCGCAAGCGCGAAATAGCATGCATTTCTCCCGAACGCATTGAGCTCGCGAAGCTCTCCGAGCGCGAGCTGGACCTCATCACTCCCGCCGAGCTCGCGCGTCTTATGGAGGCCGCCCGCGGAACTGAAGAGATGGATGTACGAAATACTGCCATCTTAGAGCTCCTCTTCTCTACCGGCCTGCGCGTCTCCGAGCTCTGTTCGCTCAACTGCGACCTTGACCTCTCCCAAGACTCCTTCTCGGTGCGCGGCAAGGGAGACAAGGTGCGCGTCGTCTTCATCTCCCCCGCTGCCAAGTGCGCCGTCTCTGCATATCTCTCGGCGCGCAAGGATATGTCAGAGGCACTCTTCGTGAATGTCACCACCAGTAAGACAGCGCCGTCGCGCCTCACGCCCCGCTCTATTGAACTCATCATCAAGAAATGTGCGATTAAGGCCGGCATTACGAAGAAGGTCACTCCCCACGTGCTCCGCCACGTCTTCGCCACCGACCTCCTCTCTAACGGCGCCGACATTCGCTCCGTCCAACAGCTCCTCGGCCACGCCTCCATCAACACCACCCAGATTTACACCCACATCACCGACAGCCATTTAAGAGACATTCATCGCAAATATCACGGAAAATCACGGAGTTAAAAAACGAAGCGAAGCGGAGTCCCGCACACGGCTTTGCTTGTGTGGGATTCCATGGAAAGAGCCGCGGATAAACGAAAGGCGGCTACGGCCGCCTTTTTACTTCACTACAGACAAGTGCGTGTTGATTTGCCTCCGGCACCACAGAATTACTTCCGGTGGACAAGTGGAAACGTCATGCAAGAATCGAAAAAATGTTTCGCGCATCTCCGGCGTGTCACCGAGCACTTCTAGAAAGATCTTTTTCTCACGGAATCGCGGGCCATGCAGTTTGATGAGATGCGCAATAGTTTCATCAAATAAATGGTTTATCTCATTGTGTCGCGTGTACATCTCTGTCTCCTTTCATCTGCCTATCCGCTATAACTACCCTTGAAACGCTTTTGTTGCAATGCGTCGCAAGTGATACTCTTGAGATATGAAAATCGTCTCGTGGAACGTAAATGGACTACGGTCGCTCGGGAAGGACAGGTATTGGGAATCATTCCTGAAGGGTGTGAAGCCCGACATCTTCTGCCTGCAGGAGACGAAAGCGAATCCAGAGCAACTTTCTCCCGAATTCCTCTCCCCTGCCGGCTACTCGGCCTTCTTCTCTTCCTGTCAGATTAAAAAGGGTTATAGTGGCGTCGCACTCTATTCTAAAATTGAGCCCCTGAACGTGATTTACGGTATGGGAATAAAGGAGTTTGATCAGGAAGGCCGCATTATCGGCGCTGAATATGAGGACTTCTGGCTCATCAACGCCTACTTCCCTAACGGCGGCCAGGGCCCCGAGCGGCTAGATTATAAAATGCGTTTCTATGATGCCTTCCTCGCTTTCGCCGAGAAGTTACGTGAGCAAAAGCCAGTTGTCTTCTGCGGCGACGTGAACACCGCGCACGAAGAGATAGACCTCGCCCGGCCGAAGGAGAACGAGGGCAATACCGGCTTCCTCCCCGAGGAGCGTGCGTGGATAGACGAGGTCGTCAGTGCCGGCTACGTAGACTCATTTCGCCACTTCCACCCCCACACCAAAGAGGCATACACATGGTGGGACATGAAGTTCCGTGCCCGCGACAGAAATGTCGGATGGCGCTTTGACTACTTCTTCGTCGCCCACGAACTCATCAAGCATATTAAGAAAGCCGAAGTCCACCCCGACATCTACGGCTCCGACCATTGTCCTGTTTCGATTACTATCGGGACTTAGAATTCACTGTGTATACTTAACAAATATGGCAACAAAAAGAAAAGTACGCCCACGCTTCGACGGCTGGTGCTTCGCAATAGTGAATAATAGGCTTGCTGAAATTTTCTTTGAAAATAACGACAGGAAAAAGAAGTCGACTGTTTGGGGACATTGTTATGTAAAGAGGAGTGAATACAAAACCAAAAGAGAACAGCACCAAATTGATACAGATATTAAAAAATGTTGCTTCACCTACCGAAACAAAAAATACACTCGAAAGGAAACTTAAGTATTCAAATATTCTCATAATTGCCGACCGTCAAAGATAGGGATATCGCGGGTATCCACAACTTGTCGCTATAGCGACAACTCCTGGATACCCGGCGACCAACAACAATTCTGGTTTAAAGAAAGAAATAAGAGGCTGAGTGCGTGGAATTAAAC
>Ga0155248_118_pt1 | contig 14357 bp, 17 predicted proteins | sample RifCSPhighO2_02_FD_106216 | JGI IMG/M metagenome (GOLD analysis project Ga0155248, IMG submission 106216) | Candidatus Kaiserbacteria bacterium RIFCSPHIGHO2_02_FULL_54_22 | reverse complement strand
TGCGCAAGGACCGCCGGTACAAAGTTATATCAAAACTATTGCGCGATGGCGTTTAATTCCACGCACTCAGCCTCTTATTTCTTTCTTTAAACCTATTTTTCCATAAATATTTTCAGAAACGATACAGCAAATCATCTCGCAAGGTACAAGATAAGTTCGATATCCAGTTGGAGGTTTTTTATGAAGATGTTCATGACGAAAGACTTAATAACCATGAATTGCATGGGAAATATGCTAACCACAGAAGTATCAATGTGACCGGAGATATTCGTGCTGTCTACAGAAAAATAGATATAGCAACGGATGATGTACTCTTTGTGGATATCGGCACCCACGGAGAACTCTACTCATAATTCGTATAACAGTTGTGTTATGCTTTTAAGTATGAATACCTCACAAAAGGGATTTATCGCGCCCCTCATCCTCATCATTATCGCCGTCCTCGTCTTCGGCGGCGGAGCGTATGTGTATACACAAACGAAGCAGGTGAATCAGTCAGTTACTGCGACCTCAACGGCGCAAACTGTAAATTCTCAAACTTCTGATTGGAAAACGTATACAAATTATGCATTCGGTTTTAGCATAAAACTGCCTCCCAATAATAGTGTATATACCTGCGGGGGTGATTATCTATCTAATCCACAATTAGCGGATGAAAAAAGTTACAGAGTTTTTATACTCGAAAACCCAACAGAAATAGACTTGATAAAATCCTGTGATTACCCCGAACTCTCATCCCATAATCGTTTGTCTATTTATGCAAGTCAGCGTGGTCCTAATGACTATGTTGGACTAGTGGCTAACTGGAAAAAGAGTTATGGGGATGGAGAATACACAACAATAAGTGAGCTGACCGTGGATAACCATAGTGCGATCCTACAGACAAAAGTTGAAATCCCCAACAACAGTAATCAATATAAGGAAATGGCTATTGATGGAGGAAAATATCTATATATTGTCACCATAGACAAAAGGAGTGATTCTTTGGAAAAAATACTCACAACATTTCAAGTCATTCCTGCCAAAGATACATTCTCTTATTGGCAGACTTTAAAAAGTAGTGATTTGGGAATTGAAATAGGGTATCCATATAATTATCGTGCGGACAGCACTACTACATTCGTTACTATTTATCCTGTTCCACAGCCGATAGAGTTTGGCCCCGGCTTGGGTGTCTCTAGAAAGTCAGTTCCTGTTGGCACAAACATAGACACATACGTCAGCAACTTCTTACAAAGTATGTCAGTGAAAGAAAGAGGAACCACTATTATCAATGGTATTAACTGGCTTAAGGCTAGGTATGAGGTCTCGAACGATGTCGGACCCGGTGGAACCAATACCGCTTATTTCACCATTCACAATGGATATGTGTATACCATTACGTATGGCGAGGCGTACACTATCCATGTAGATAATTTCGAGAAGATAGTAAGTACGGTTAAATTTACTCAGGCAACTTCAGTGGCACAGACCTCGCCGTCAGAAAATAAACCCGGACCCGTAGGAATTATACTTCCAGCAACGTGTCATGTGACAAGTCAAACTCCAAATTCATGGATGATTGATTGTGGTCCAACTAATGACGCTCGCGGTGTGTTTGGAGCGATTATCGAAAAACAAGGATGGAAATATTGTGACCATGGACTAGCAAGTGCTTACTGGTGGAAGGATGGAGTCATAACAACAGTAAGTGAAAGTCCGAACGAAAATGGGATTCCGTTCCAAATAATGCAAGGGACAAGCACTTCTTGTTTCCAGCAATAAGTTCTCAAGCGCTACCACCTACTCTCTACTAGATATATACTAGGGCTATATGTCCTGGGCCGCGCGGAGGAGGTTGATTATTGCGTTTATTGCGGGCGCGGTTATCATCGCGTTTCTCGCGACCGTTGCTATCGCGACGTTGTATAAGACACCTTCCTGCACCGACGGTGTCCAGAACCAGAGCGAGACGGGTATAGACTGCGGCGGCGCGTGCGCGTATCTCTGCGTCGAGAGTCTTCAGCCGCCGGCCGTCCTCTTCACCAAAGCGATTCGAAATGACGCAGGCCGCATTGACATTATCGCCATGGTTGAAAATAGAAATGTCAATGCGGCGGCAAAGGACGTGCCGTACAGCATTACGCTCTACGGCGCCGACCAGTCGCTTATCAAAGAGGCGTCCGGCACGCTTGAGTTGCCGCCTGGCACAACGGTGCCGGTCTACATACCCGGTGTCGTCCCCGCATCGGGACTCTCGAGGGGAGACCCGAGCGACGGGGTGGTACATGCATTTCTTATGCTAGACTCGTCCGCAATCAATTGGTTCAGCATGAATACGAATACGCGAAATGTACCGACAGTATCAACCATCACGCAAGGCGGCCCGCCAGACACTCCGCGCATTGACGCGGTCATTATTAACCCGAACATTGTCGGCCTTAACGCTGTAGAAGTCATCGTATTTGTACACGGGGCAGACGGGGACATCATCGCCGCGTCACAGACGCTTGTGCGCACTATTCCAGCACAGGGTCAGACAACGGCGACGTTTACCTGGGACACTCCATTTCCGGACCAGCCGACCTCGGTAGAGGTATTGCCGATTATTCCTCTCCCATAATATGTCCGGCACAGCATTCGCGCGTCCGCGCCTCTACATAGACTGGACGCTGATTATTCCGGCCATTGCACTTGCGTTCCTGGGCATGCTTACGATGAGCACATTCGGGCAAGACATCTCTCTCGCGCCAAGACAACTTCTCTGGCTCGGCATCGCAACGGCTATCTACATCGGATTCTCGACACTTGATATGCGCTTCATCCGCCGCACATCGGTTGTGATGACGCTGTATGCCGTTGCCGTTATTCTCCTCACATCCCTGCTTCTTTTTGCGAATCCGGTTCTCGGCGCGCGCGCGTGGTTTTCACTCGGGTCGATATCGTTCCAACCGGCGGACCTCGCGAAATTAGCGCTCGTGACTCTCCTGGCCAAATATCTTTCACGGCGGCACGTCGAGATCGGCGACTTCCGCCACATCATTGTCTCTGGCGCGTATGCGCTCACGCTCACGCTCCTTATTCTCGTTGAGCCAGACATGGGCAACGCCATCATATTCAGCTCGCTTTGGCTCGGCATGATGCTCATCTCCGGCATCTCAAAGAAGCACCTTGCCCTTATCGGTATCATCGGTCTTATCGTGGCGTCGCTTTTGTGGTTTGAAGGATTGAAGCCGTATCAACGCACGCGCATCGTTTCTTTCGTCAACCCCGCCGCGGATATTCGCGGTTCTGGCTATAATGCGTATCAGGCCAAGATTGCCGTCGGTTCGGGAGAGCTCTTCGGTAAAGGCATCGGCCACGGCACGCAATCAAAATTACGTTTCCTGCCGCAGTACCAGACCGACTTCATTTTCGCCGCCTTCGCCGAGGAATGGGGATTTGTAGGGGTCGTACTCCTTCTCCTCGTTTACGGACTTATATTCGCGAGATTGGCGCAGATCGCGCGGGCGGCCGCAACCAATTTTGACGCGTTTTTCACGCTCGGCGTACTTATCCTCTTTGCCGCGCATGTCGTGATACACATCAGCATCAGCCTCGGGCTCCTGCCAGTGACCGGTACCACCATCCCCTTTATGAGCTCGGGCGGCTCGCATCTCGTGCTTGAATTTGCCGCGCTCGGCATCGTCACCTCGCTCGCTCGCCACAGCAGAGGTCCCGTACGCGACGAGAGTTTAAACGAATATTTCGGCGGCTAGTTACCGTACAATTCAAGCGTTTCGGTGATCATTTTCTGCTTAGAAAAAGAATTTTGAATGCGCGCATGAAGGTGCGCGCCGAGCTCGGCCGCACGGTGGGGGTCGCGCATCAAGGACTCAATTGCGCCGGCGAGCGCCTCGGGGTTGCGCGGCGGGACGAGCAAGCCATGGTCATCGTCCGGAATAATTTCCGGGATGCCTCCGACGCGCGTGGCGACGACGGGAAGTTTCGCGCACCCGGCTTCGAGTATTGCGTACCCGAACGCTTCGCTTATTGAAGCGTGAACGAAGAGGTCAAATGCGCACAGATACCGCCGGGCGTCAGCGATAGTACCGAGGAGGATAATGCGCCTGCCCATATGAAGATCGAGAATTAGTTGTTCAAGCTCAAAGCGCAGTTCGCCGTCGCTAATGATAACGAGTGCGGCCTCCGGATGGCGCTCGGCGATAGCCGCGAATGCGCGTAGTGCGTCATCCACGTGTTTCGTCGGGTGGAGTTCAGAGAGCATACCGATCCAGTAGCGGGCGACCGTGTGCGGCACGAGTGCGGCGCGCGCTGCCTCCCGTGTGAGCATATCGTCGCAGGGAACGCCGTTATAAATGACGATACACTTAGAGCGCACAAACGGCATCCACGCGACATCTCGTAAAACGGCGTTACTTACGCAGATGGTACGATGCGAGAGAAGCATGGTAAGCCACGCCAGTTTATAGACAATCATCTTCTGCCACCACGGACGGTCTTCATTAAACGCCCAGCCGTGCGCGGTAGAAATGATGTTCGGTACGCCGGCGAGGCGGGCGGCAAGCGCGCCGAGTCCGCTGGCCTTCGAACTGTTGATATGCACCACTCCGGGCCGCTCTTGCCTAAAAAGTCTGATGAGCTGGAAAAATGAACGGATATCGCGTCCGATGCCTATATCGCGCGTGAGCCCGGAGATATGCTCTGTACGGATGCCTCTCTTTCGCAGGCGCTGAGCCAGTTCTCCCTCGTCGCCGTAGGCAACTGTCACCTCACCGCCGGCATCCTGCGCGGCTGTCGCCAGGTCATAGACGTACCGCTGAGCGCCGCCCCAGTTCGCTTTGGTTATCACGTAAAATATCCGGGTTGCCATAGGTGAGATAACCTTTAATTGCTTCATTCGGTTATATTGTGTAAGACTATCATAATGATTATCGGCGGCAGACGAACTTCTCTCCTCTTATTTGTCGGCGACTGTGTCGCGTTTGCTTTGTCGCTGTACCTGACGCTCTGGCTTCGCTACTTAGAAGTGCCGGACGAAACGCTTCTTGCACCATACGTTATACCCTTCACGTTTCTCTTCGTGTTGTGGACACTCGTCTTCTACAGCGCAGGACTCTATGGCAAACGCCTCGCTCTCTTCCCGAGCCGATTGCCAAATGCTCTTTTAAAGACTCAAACAGCAAATATTCTCTTTGCGGCACTTTTCTTTTTCCTTATCCCTGCGTTTGGTATCGCGCCGAAGACAATTCTTGCGCTCTACCTGCTTGTCTCGCTTGTGCTCATATTCATATGGCGCCTCGTTGTGTACCCGCGCGTTTCGGCTCGTCGTTTCCGCGAGCACGCAGTGCTCATAGCCAAGGGTGCCGAAGCGGATGAGCTTTTTGCCGAGGTGAATGGGAATCCGCGCTACGGCATTGAATTTTCTTCCCGCGAGAAGCGCGAAGGGAACGGGACGATACTTGTTGTTGATAAAGCAAACATCGACGAGATAGTCGTCAATGCTTTTGCCCGCGAAGGGAGACAGGTGGTCGCCTTTGAAGATATGTATGAAGAAGTATTTGACCGTATTCCGCTCTCACAGCTCGGGCGCGCGTGGTTCCGCGAGAACGCTACGTCGGCAGACCCTTTTCGGTACATGTTCGCAAAACGATGTATTGACATCGTCGGCGGACTTGTGATGGGGCTTGTAACGCTCGTCGCTACGCCCTTCATCTTTATCGCGAATATATGTGAAGGTCCGGGACCGCTCTTTCTTCGGCAAATACGTTTCGGTAAGCACGGAATGCCGATTCGTGTTTACAAATTCAGGAGCATGCAAAAGGACATCCCCGCATCGGGGCAGTGGACGCACGAAGGCGAAAATCATGTGACCAGAGTAGGAGCGTTTTTGCGACAGACATCGCTTGATGAGTTCCCGCAATTCATCAACGTGATTCGCGGCGAACTCTCGCTTATCGGTCCGCGGAGTGATATTCTCGGGTTGGGGGAACGTTTGGCCGAAGCATTGCCTTATTACAGAGCACGCTATCTCATTGTGCCGGGCATTACCGGCTGGGCGCAGATCAATCAACAATACGAGCCGGGCAACGTGAGCCCGCAGTCTATTGAAGAGACCAAAGTGCGCCTCGCCTATGACTTTTATTATCTGAAACACCGCTCACTCGGACTGGATATCATCATCGCGCTCAAGACTTTTAAGAGGATGTTCTTCCGTCTTAGTTCTTGGTAACCTTTGCATACATGAAGCACACGATTCTTATTACGGGCGCGGCGGGATACGTCGGCGCGATGCTGGTGGAAAAGTTCGCACGACGCGCTGATGTGGAAAGCATCGTCGGCATTGATAAAGAACCGATGCCCGATAATTTTCACAATGAGCCGAAGCTTATCTATCTTCATATGAATACCGTTGACGAGTGGGAAAAACAAGCGCGCGCACAGCGTCCGGACATCGTCATTCATACGGCGTGGCAGATACGCGAGCTCTATGGCGCGCAGGATACTGAATGGAAGTGGAATATCGGAGGGTCGGATAAAGTGTTTGATTTTGCATTTTCACAACCGTCAGTAAAGAAGCTGATACATTTTTCAACTGTTGCTTCGTACGGAGCGTTTTCTGATAATTCAACAGAGCATCGCTACACCGAAAACGAGCCGTTCCGAAAGACAGATTATTTGTATGCAGAAGAGAAACGAATTTCAGAGGAACACCTAAAAGAAAAATATGAGAAAAGCGACAAACATACTGCAGTAGCAATAGTACGTCCAGCGGCTATTACCGGCCCACGCGGACGCTTCATGCGCATCCGCTTCGGATTGCAGGCATCGCTCTCTGGCTCCCTCAAGGGGCGAGGTTCATTCCTCTACGAACTCATCTCGTTGTGGGTCTCGTGGGTACCGGTGACGCCGAGGTGGCTCCGTCAATACATTCATGAAGATGATGTGGTCGGTGTTATTGAACGGCTCGTATTCGGTGAAAAAGTGAATGGATATGAGGTATTCAACATCTGCCCGCCGGGTCCTGTGGTGCGAGGTGCTGACATAGCAAGAGCGGTGGGGAAGCGAACATTACCGATTTATCCGTGGATGGTGCGCCTCGCCTTCTTCTGGGTGTGGCATCTCACACGCGGGAGGATCCCCACCTCGCCCGGCAGCTGGAAGGGCTACTCCTATCCGATAGCAGTTGACGGTTCCAAGGTAACGCGCGTGCTCGGTTATCAATACCGCTACGCGGGTCCTGACGCGTTCCAATACACTGACGGCGAATATGAATCGTATGTGATTGAAAAGTCACGGAAACATAAAAATGATTATTGACGGCCGCACAATGGCGAAAGATATCTTCGCGCGCGCGAAGACGCGCACACAGGGATTAGCGCGGCCACCGCTGGTGGTCGCGCTCGTCGCCTCCGATACTCCGGCGACGCGCTCGTATCTCGCGATGAAGGCCAAGCGCGCGATGGACGCGGGGTGCATTTTTGAAACCCGAGCATTAGGGGTAACGTTTAGTGATGCAGGTTCTGTCATCGTGCAGTTGCCGGTCCCAGTTGGAGTAAGTCAAAAAGAAGTGTGTGATGCGATTCCAGTTGAGAAAGATGCCGATGTACTCTCAAGCGCGGCACGAGAGAAGTTTGAGAGAGGAGACGCGGATGCGCTTCTGCCTCCGGTAGTCGGAGCAGTCGCAGAAATTTTCAAAACATACGCGGTTGAACCGAGAGGGAAGAAAGCGGTCGTCATCGGAAGCGGCTGGCTCGTCGGGAGCCCATGCGCGGTCTGGCTCAAACAACAAGGAGCAGAAGTCTCAATTCTGACATCAAAGTCCGAGAACCTCTCCGAAAATTCCCTGCCTGCGAGCAGGCAGCTCCGCGGCGCGGACATCATCATCTCTGGTGCTGGCTCCCCACACCTCATCAAGCCGGAAATGTTGAAAGAAGGCGTTGTGCTCATTGACGCCGGGACCTCCGAATCGGGCGGCACTCTCGCCGGTGATGCTGACCCCGCGTGTGCTGGCAAATGTTCGCTCTTCACTCCTGTCCCCGGCGGCGTCGGCCCCCTCGCCGTCGCCTGTCTCTTCGCCAACGCCGTCACCCTCGCAGAAAGGGTAATAAATAAGTAAACAGGCAAGACCTTCGCTTTTTATTATTTTCGGCTATAATTCGTTCATGACTCGGTATCGAGTGTTTGTGGCTGTTGCCCTCGTTGCGGGGCTTTTGCTTGCCTACTTCGTATGGTCTACGCAGGCTGACCCGACCAGCCGATATCGCTTCAAACTCGGCCTGGACCTCGCCGGAGGCACTGAGCTCGTCTATAAGGCCGATATGAGCGAAACGCCCACAGGAGAGCGTTCTGACGCCCTCTCGGCCCTCCAGGGCGTTATTGAGCGCCGGGTGAACCTCTTCGGCGTCGCCGAGCCCATCGTCCAGACCGAGCAGGCGAGCGCGCTCTCGGGCATCACCGAGGACCGCCTCATCGTGGACCTCCCGGGCGTGACCGACATCAAAGCGGCGGTCGCCGCGCTCGGCGAGACGCCGACCCTTGAATTCAAGCTTGCCGTGACGACCAAGACCGGCCTGCCTGCGCAGGCAGGTACGACCACCCAGCTCGGCTATGTGTCAACCGGCCTCACGGGCCGGTACCTCGCGAGCGCCTCGCTCCAATTCGGGAGCGGCGCCACCGCGGGCCTCGCCGCGCCGCAGGTGCTCCTCAACTTTGACAGCGACGGCGCAAAGCTCTTTGAGAAGATTACGAGCGAGCACGTCGGCGAGACGCTCGCCATCTTCCTTGATGGCGTGCCGATATCAACCCCCACCATCCAGGAAGCGATTCCTGGCGGACAGGCAACCATCACCGGCAATTTCACCGCCACCGAAGCGAGGGACCTGGTGCGCAATCTGAACTTCGGTGCGCTCCCCGTGCCGATCACTCTCCAAAATAGCTCTGCCGTCGGGCCGACCTTGGGTGCCGCGGCCATCAGCGCGGGCGTGGTCGCGGGCGTCGTCGGCTTCGTCATCGTCGCACTCTTCATGATTGCGTGGTACCGCCTTCCCGGCGTCATCGCCGCGATTGCGCTCGCCGAATATCTCGCCTTCATGCTCGCCGTCATCAAGGTCATCCCAGTCACGCTCACCGCCTCGGGCATCGCGGGACTCATCATCTCGGTCGGTATGGCGGTAGATGCGAACGTGCTCATCTTTGAACGCACTAAGGAGGAGCTCCGCGGCGGGAAGACGCCGAGGGAGGCGGTGCACATCGGCTTCAGCCGGGCGTGGCCGGCGATTCGCGACGGCCACCTTACGATGATTATCTCGGGCATCATTCTCTTCTGGCTCGGTACCTCTATCGTGCAGGGCTTCGCGCTCGTCTTCGTGCTCGGCGTGCTCGCATCCTTTATTTCGGCAGTGTCGCTCTCCCGCGTCTTTCTCCTCGCCATCGTCCCAGAGGAGGGTCAGGGCGCATGGAAGTTTCTTCTGGGTTCCGGCTTCCGGTCTCCGGTAAACTAGAGTTATGTACGTTATCCACCATCGCACGCTCTTCTTCTGGCTCACGGGACTTCTCCTCGCGGCCGCTATCGGCGCAATCCTTGTGTGGGGATTGCCGCTCGGCATAGACTTCACCGGCGGCTCCCTGATGCAGGTCCGCTACGACGGCGAGCGTTCGGCGCTCGCGGGCATTGAGAAGCAGATTTCTGTTGTGCATGAAGGTGTCGTCTCCGTCCGTACCGTGGGGACGCAAGAAATTTCTATTCGCGCGCGTACGATGACGCCCGCAGAGCATGAGGACATTCTCGCCGCCATCTCCGTAGACGCTCCCTCTGGTTCGGCAAGCTCGCCACAAGTAACAGAGCTCGCGTACACCTCTGTCGGCCCCGCGCTCGGGAGCCAATTTACCAACAAAGCCATGTGGGCAATCTTCGCCGTGATGCTCGTCATCGTGCTCTATATCGCCTTTGCCTTCCGCAAGGTGTCAAAGCCGGTCCCGAGCTGGGGCTACGGGCTCACGGTCGTCGCGATGCTCGCCATAGATATCATCGTGCCGGCCGGCTTCTATGCCGCGTACGCGCACGTAACCGGCGCCGAAGTGGATTCACTCTTCATCGTCGCGCTTCTCGCCCTCTTGGGCTACTGCGTGAACGATGTCATCGTCATCTTTGACCGCATCCGCGAGCATCTCAATAAGAATGAAAAAGAAGGAATTAGGGAATCATTTGAAGACACGATAGGGAAGTCTATCAACGAGACGATGACTCGCTCTATCAACACCGCGCTGACGGTAGCGCTTGCGCTCATCGTGCTCATCTTCCTCGGCGCACCCGCGACCCGCACCTTCGCGCTCGTGATGCTCGTCGGCGTGGTCGCCGGCGCCTTCTCCTCCATCTGCCGCTCCGCTCCGCTTCTCATCCCGCTCGCGAATTGGTTCGCTAAAAAATAATTAGTACCAAGCTCCCCAACCCATAGCGAAGGCGAATAAGATAACAAAGAGCAGCAGTATATACCAAGAAGCGCGCAAATAGACACAGAGCCACAGAATGACAGTCACTAAGAGCGGCCAGAAACCACCTTCTGAAAAGAATCTGAAGTAATTAGGGTATGCATTCCCCTGCAGTGTTGATACATAACTCACGATATGTAACGCGATTCCAAGCAGAGGCAGTGTCCATAAAGCCAATTCTCTAAATTTTCCCATACATTCAGTTTAGCATTAAGAGATAACGGTGCCGATGAAGGGTTTGTTGCCCAGATAGTTTGAGAATTCAGCGAGCTTCGCGCCGTTGATGATGGCGACTTCAAGGCCGAGCGCTTCGGCTTCTTTGGCGGCGACAGGGTCAAAGGGGGAGGAGAGCCCGGGGTCCCACTCTGGAGGAATCAGAGACCGGAAGCTGGACCAGCCGATTCGCTCAATCGGCTTCGCGGAAGGATTCTTTTTCGGGTCGCCGTCATACACATAGTCAATGTTGGAGAGGTTCACGAGGCGCGTCGCACCGAGATTCTTCGCCATCAGCACGGCGCAATAGTCAGTGGACCAGCCCGGTTGCCAGCCGGCGGCGATGATGACTGGTTGGTCAGCGTCAATGTCTATCGTCGGGTTATGTATCACCACAGGGTGCGCATAGCCGGCGAAGATATTGCGCAGGAGCTGTGCGTTGAGGCGCGTTGCGTGAATGCCGATCCAATCCAAGTCCTGCGGAGAGAGCGGGGTGACCGCGCTCGCGGCGTCGCGATACCGACGGGCGGTCTTCCCGCCGCCGGTGATGATGGAGAACGTGAATCCTCCTTGTACTTTTTCTAGAATAAGCGCCTTGAAGCGCGTGAGGAAGTCGGTGTCAATCTGGTCGGGAACGATACAGGACCCTCCGACTGACACGACGATGCGCTCTTTAGTTAATGACATGACTTAAGCAAAGCATGACGGCTACGCCTACTATACTGCCTTACCCGTCTCGCGCAACTTGGTAGCGCACATTTTATGTGTTTTTAGTGTGTCAATGCGAGAAATAATCCTTGGAGGATTTCTCGGAGTTCGTTTTCGGCGACATGACCAATCTGTCTAATAAGCCGCTTTTTAGTAATCGCGCGAATCTGAAAGGGAACTGCTTCTGAATCATTTTTCAATCCGTTTTTCTTGCTCGCTAACAACAGAACGCACGTCGGATACGATTTTATCTTTGATGTAATTGGTACGACTATAACGACAGGGAGGGCATCATTCAGCGTGTCTCCAGACACAATTACGACCGGTCTTTTGCCGGACTGTTCAGATCCCTTCGTCGGATTGAGGTCGGCAAACCATATCTCGCCTTGTCGCATAGCTACGCGCGATCTACAAGTCGTTTATAATCATCCATGCCCCATTCGGCGAGTTCAAGTATATCTGCGTCGCGCGCTGCACGAGCGAATCCTTCTTTAAGGACGTTCTTCATAGCGTCTCGCTGATAATTCTTGAGGGCTTCTTCAAGGACTGCACGCCGTGTTCGTTTTTGGCTCCGCGCGCGCTTATCAACCCACGCGATAAGTTCCGGTGAAATAGTGCTGGTAAATGAGGCGGTTGTTTTCATACGTGTCATTATACGTCTAATCGTACGTATAAAGCAATAGGGTAATTGTTGATATCCCTATTTATAACGGTCGGTCGAAGATAAGGATACAAAAATCATGTACCATATCTCACGCTATAGCGTAGATTAAGGTACGTCCTGTTCTGTGGTTGCCGAGTGTCTTCAATACAAACGGGTCGTTTCCTGCTGGGTGAGCCGTTCGGCTTTTGCCTGAGCCGATTGAAATAATGGTGGCCAGTACCGCATTTACATACACGGCTAACGGAGTACCATACGGACATTATGGGATGGTCAAAACCTTTAGATGAAAAAGAGTCTTTCCTGAGAAGAGAGATATTGAGTAGCACTATAAATGGTGCTTTTCAGCATGCCGGTGTCTATGAGGAAAAACCAGACCGGCTAAGGAAATCGGAATGGGAAGAACAGAAGAAAGACTTTCGAAAGAAGATCGGAAAATATCTTGACGAAGTTGTAGAAGAGTACAATCCAGATAAGAATCACTATGAAAGGATTAGAATGTTTGTTAAGACCATTAAAGATCCGCTACTGAAAAAAGACAAAAACAATGAAGTCTCCTTTGGCGTGGCTCAGAAATTAGTGAACTTATATCTGAAATATCTCTGGTGTTTGGCAAAGTTTAATGACATCCCACCCCATTGCCCTATTGATGCTGGGATTCTGAAAAAGAAAAATGGAGATGCAGAAGAATTTGGTCCATGGACGAAAATGGACGAGGAGAAATATAGAGGAGCCATTGAGAAAATAAAGAGAACTAGGTCTGTTAATTTAGCTGTTTGGGAACTTGAAGTATGGAACAAAGAAAATTGAATTTCGTATATATCTTCGGGGCAGTTGTTCTTGCCATACTCATTTCTTCTTGGTATCAGCACTACCCCAGCGTTGTAATTCCTTCAACAATTGACACCTCTTCCAATTTCGATAATGGAAAGACTCTGAGTACTGACAAAAATTGTTCGCAAGCTATTCTTGCACAGGAACAAGCGGTTAATAATGACCCATTGGCGAATGCAGAGACTTTTGAGAAATACCCCGTTACAAATTCATTGCAGATGGCACCGGCCGATTTGGATATAAAGAGCAACTCGTTCGCGTACGAATTTCGTGGTGTGCTAATGGATAAGTTATCAAGAGTTGGTGTGAATTTTGCAGGACATTACTCCATCGTTTATGTTGGAATGACCGGCTGGGGAGCGAATTACTTTATTGTGGATAGAAGCAACGGCAAGACGTATATCTTCCCATATATAGCCACATTTCTTGATTTCAATAAGGATAGCAATCTTATCCGCATGAACTCTAAAGAGGATGTTCTCGCGTGGATTAATGAGGATGTCCCCGATGCCTGTATGTCCACCGGCACAGTAGGCGTGTACTATACGGACGCAAGACCTTTCTATTTCCTTTGGCAGAATAACGAACTTCAGCAGCTCGGGCCTGGCAGTTCCACACCCCCGATGAATCCTTTTTGGACCGAGTTTAAATAGCCAATACAAGCGGTTGACTTCTTTTTGGGGCTCCTATACTATGACCATACCGCATCTCCTTATATGAGAAGGCGGGATGCCGAGGGAAAGACGGACTCGGGAAAGAGTCCTTTTTGTTTCTCGCACGCTCTTTGACAACCCACATACGTGAAAATGAAAAGCCCGCGCGGCGAAGCCGCGCGGGAGGGTGAATTCTTTTGTTCCGCCTATTCTTAATGAGAGTTTGATCCTAGCTCAGGGTGAATGCTGGCGGCGTGGATAAGTCATGCAAGTCGAACGCTGGAGGCTGGACACTGGAAGCTAGAGGCTGGAAAGAGGATACAATGCATACATGAGAAATTACCGCGACCTTGAAGCGTACCAACGCGCAAGCTCGTTATTTCCGAAAGTTTATCGGCTCGTCCGTTCATGGAAGCCGTTAGACCAACGAGAATTAGGAAGTCAGATAATTCGTGCGGCCAACTCTATTCATGCGAATATTGCTGAAGGATTTGGGAAGACGCCGACTGACTTTAAAAGATATATCGCGATAGCAATTGGGTCATGCGATGAATTGCGTAGTCATCTTAATGATGCTCGTAACATTGGACTCATTGATACAAAAAGCGCTACGACGCTTTTGAGCGAATACGATGTAGTAGGTAAACAACTCATGAGACTTAAACAAGTCTGGCATTGATTTTTCCTTCCAGTTTCTAGTTCCTAGCGTCCAGTCTCTAGAGTGGCAGACGAGGTAGTAACACGTAGGTACGTCCCCCGAAGTCGGGCATAGCCATCCGAAAGGATGGGTAATTCCCGATAGTCCCGCAAGGGTAAAG
>Ga0155248_114_pt1 | contig 20667 bp, 22 predicted proteins | sample RifCSPhighO2_02_FD_106216 | JGI IMG/M metagenome (GOLD analysis project Ga0155248, IMG submission 106216) | Candidatus Kaiserbacteria bacterium RIFCSPHIGHO2_02_FULL_54_22 | reverse complement strand
GCGATACGGGGAGAAAGGTCTGGAGGCGCACATTCGCGAAGTCGCGGGGAGCCGTGGCATCGGCTGGGTCGTTGTGTATACCGACCCGAGCGCGAATACGATTCACACTATATTCGTCAATGACCATGAAGTCGGACAGCTCGCGGGATTGCCGATTCTGCTCGCCTTGGATCTCTGGGAGCACGCTTATATGGTGGACTACGTTCCGGCAGAGAAGAAGAATTACATTGACGCCTTTTTCGCGAACCTCAATTGGAGCGTGGTTGAGAAGCGTTTCGATGAAACTAAATAAATTAATACGGCGTAGGCGGCGAGCACGAGCCAGAACGGGAAGGGCGGGAGCGTAACCGCCGCGAGCGGGAGCGCAGAAGATTCCTGTGCGATGAAGAGGAGGTAAGCATTTGCGAGATACGCCGGGAATGCCAGCACGATGCCGAGCAATGGTACAGCTGTTCCAAAGAGTATCCCCGCGAGCCCGGCGAGCGCGGAGAAGAGCATCGCCAGCGGTACGAGCGGCACGGCGAGCAGGTTGGTGGGGATAGCGACGAGAGAGAGGTTGCCGGTGTTGTAGAGGAGAAGCGGGAGGACGGCGACCTGCGCCGCGAGTGTCGTCGCGACCACATTTTTCCAAAAAGCGCTTTTCATACACAACAGAAATGTCTCAATAATCGGCGCGAGCCAAATAAGACCTGCGGTCGCCACCACCGAGAGGCCGAATCCGGGGTCAAAGACGAGGTAGAGCGGATTCCACACAAGCATAAGGAGGATGACAAAGAAGAGTGCGCGGCCGGCCGCATACGAGCGCCCTGTTGCGCGCGCATACAGAGCAATCACTGCCATAAGCGCCGCGCGGATGGCAGTTGCCGTGGCGCCCGCGATACCAACAAAAAGAATGAGAGCGAGGACTCCTGCCGTGATAGCCCAGCGCTTACGTAATTTGGTCAGTGCGAGTGCGGCCATCGCCCACTCTGCGACGACCATCACATTGTAGCCAGAGAGTACGATGATATGCACGAGACTGGACCGGGTGAACGCGTCCTTCAGGTTGTTCCCCAGGCCCGACTTGCCGCCAATAGTGATACCTCCGGCGAGCGAGGCGTGCGGCTCTGGGAGAGTCGCGGCGATGCCGCCCAAGAACGCGTGTTTAATTTTTGCAAGCGCCGCCGGTACGGCGTACCACGGCGCCTCTGACTCCACCCGCAGGTACGCGAAGTTAAGCATAAAGCGCACCCCGCTCCGCTCTAAATATTTGTCGTAGCGGAAGAGGCGACCACTGTCGTCGGTAAACGCCTCGGGGAGCGCGAGCGTGCCCGAGACGAACACGCAGTCGCCCACCGCGACACTCGGGTGGCGCGGGGCGACCGCGAGCGCAATCGTCGACTCCCCTCCTCTCGTGATGCGCACCTCCACCCGTTGGTTCGCGTCGCGCACATCGGGGTCGGCGACCACAATGCCGTCATACTGCATGCGCTTCCCCACCTCTGCGGCAAACGAGGCCGGAAGCGGCGTTTCAGACACTATCATCCGCGCCACGCCAAGCGCGGCGCTCAAACAGACCATAATCGCAAGTGTATAGAAAATGTGTTTTTTAAAATACCAAAATATTGAAAAAATCCCCGCCGCCAGTACAAAAAACACCGCCGCCTCCCATCCGTTAGTTAACGACCTCACAAACACCCCTCCCGCAAATCCTCCAACAATGGCGATGAGGATACTCATGTGTTTATCGTATCAGGAATGTTCCGTCTATTTACAAGTCGTCTGGAGTGAGGCCGGTGTGTTTATTAATGCGAGCGAGCATGCGCGGACCAACTTCTTCTCGGTTACGATGCAATTGTGTAAATTTTCTGAAGAGCGTCGCGTTTTGTCGCGCCATAGGCCATAACACCCGGGAGTTTCGGGATTTCAGCAATCCAGCGACCGTCCTCCTCGCGCTCAAATTCAACGACGAGCGAAGATAACCGCGCTGGCGATTTAATGCTCTTTTTCATTGGTTCACTATACCAGAAACAATATATTGAAACAATCGTTGTTGTAGGTATCAAAGACTTGTCGCTATAGCGACAAGTTGTGGATAGTCGTACATGGGGAGGTCTAGGATTCGGAACCACGATCCATCGCGGCGTTGGCGAGGGCGTCGGCATCACCATTCTCCTCGCGCGGGACGTGGGTGAAGGTGACGGTGCCGAAGGCGCCCGCCACCTGCGCGAGGCGCGCCTGCTGCTCCTTCATCACCGGATTCCTCACTTTGTACTGGCCCTTCATCTGCTTCACCACGAGCTCGCTGTCCATCTTCACCTCCACTTCCGTGAGCTCGTGCTCGGCGGCTGGCACGAGCTTCAGAAGCTCCTCAAATGCGAGAATCACCGCCTCATATTCGGCGTAGTTGTTGGTACGCGTACCCAAGAATTGCGAGACGCTCGCGACCGACATGCCGAACTCGTCGCGCACTATCGCGCCGGCCCCGGAGGGGCCGGGGTTCCCTCTCGCGCCCCCATCGGCATGGATGGTGAATTTCATTCCGCTTACTATACCCCACGATTAGCCCACGCGCTTCTCGTGGGCTTTTCGTTTCTATACCAAGCGGATGTCCAGAAGTCGCAGGCGGACGGGGTTGGTGCGGGAGAAGGTGTCGCGCTCAATGTGCGCCAACATATTCACTCGACTGTCGCGCGTGAGCGTACTCGCTACACGCGCGGGCGCGCCTTTTACAAAAAATGTCACTGCATCTATGCTTGCCCCGTTTGAAATCTGATTTCTAATGGGGCTCCCATTTCCTTCATTCACCTCAATTTTTAATTTCAAATGTTCTTCGCCTTTCCCAAAGCGTGAAATCTCTCTCACAGAGACATCACGCAACAAGAACACCGGTTTAGGATTGTCAATGCCGAAAGGGGCGAGCTGTTCTACCTCTTTGAGGAAGCGCGGATGTATTTCTTCTGGCGTGAGCAATGCATCTGCATGCGAGGAGAGGTCGTCTTCAATAATTGAACCTTTCAGAAGTTTCTCCTGCGCTTCCACCAAGCGGTCTTCTAAGAAAAATACTTCGGTATCGCGCACGGTGAAACCGCCTGCATTAGAGTGCCCGCCAAATTCTTCAAAAATATTTTCAGCCGCGCGCATCAGTTCTAAGATATGCGTCGCGCCTCCACTGCGTACCGAACCTTTCAGTCTTCCAATTCCCTGCCTGCCGGCAGGCAGGCCTTCTCGCCCCCAGAGGAATACCGGCCGCTCATATTCGTCTGCGATATTTCCCGCGACGAGACCGAGGAGCGCTGGTCGCCACTCGGGATCTCCGAGCGCAATAATACTGCGAGACTCACCGCGCTCCTTCACGCGCGTGTGCACCGCGCGCGTGATAGCGCCCGCCTCTGCCTTCCTAGCCCGATTCGCCTTCTCTAGTTTCTTCGCGAGCAGGTCGGCCTCGTTTTCGTCAGTGGTGATGAAGAGATTGAATGCATCGCGCGCATCGCCCATTCGGCTCGCCGCGTTGACTCTCGGCGCAATCATAAAGCCGACGTCGTCTTCGGTAATCGCTCTCTGCTCCACCCGCATCCCGCGGAGCAATTTCTGGAGTCCAATCCGAGGCGACTTACGCATCACCTTGAGCCCGTAGGTGGCGAGGACGCGATTCTCGCCGACGAGCGGGACCATATCCGCGATGGTGGCGAGCCCCACCATATCCAGGAGCCATTTCTCCTGTCCGTCTGGTATCCGGCTTCTGATGTCTGGTGATATAGCCAAGGTAGCGCACACAAGCTTCCATGCGACGCCCGAGCCGCAGAGACTCTTAAAGGGGTACGTCTCATCCGGCCTTGTCCCGTTAGAGGTGCTCGCCGAAGACGAGCCAGACACCGAAGGTGTCTTATCTCTAACGGGACGAGCGTTTGGGTTCAAAATGGCGAAGGCATCCGGCAATTTTTCTCCGGGGAGATGGTGGTCAGTGACGATGACTTCCATACCAAGCTCGTTCGCACGCGTGACCGGCTCGATGTCAGTAATGCCGGAATCCACCGTGACGACGAGTGTCGTTCCACCCCTCGCGAGCTTCTCAATGCCTCCAACATTCATGCCATACCCTTCGTCATGACGGTGTGGAATATAATTTTCAAAGTTCGCCCCAGCTTTTTTCAAGAAGTCGTGCATCAGCACTGCGCCGGGGATGCCGTCGCAGTCGTAGTCGCTCCAGACCGCGATTCTCTCTCTCGAGAGAATCGCGTCGGCGAACCTCTGCGCCGCCTTCTGCATATCCGTCATCAAGAACGGGTCGTGGAGGTGATTGTCGTAGGAGGGATTAAGAAATTTCTCCGCGTCTTCTTTTGTCAGAATGCCTCTTCGCGCAAGAAGCGCCGCAGTGAGGTCGTCATACGCGACGAGTTCTTCGCGCACTGTCTCGTCAAGAGGGTCATGCAAGGGGAACATAAAAAGGTTGTAGGGAGTAGGTTATAGGTTGTAGAATGAAATGCAATGGAGGATTGCATCTTTTGCAAAATTGTTAAAGGGGAAATACCGGCGACGAAGATATATGAGGACGGAGACTTTCTCGCGTTTTTGGATATTCATCCACGGACTCCGGGACATACGCAGGTTATTCCAAAGGGGCACTATCAGTGGGTTTGGGATGTACCGAATGTGGGAGGCTATTTCGAAGTAGTCAGAAAAGTAGCTTGCGCACAGCGAAAAGTCTTTGGCACCGACTGGATACTCTCAAAAATCGTCGGCGATGAAGTAGCCCACGCGCACATTTGGGTCTTCCCGAGTGATGAGGCGAAGGGCGACACAAATGACCTCGCCGGCAACGCCGAGAGGCTCCGTCAGGCGCTCGCGTGAGACTCCAGAGCATCAATGCCGGGGAGGGTGCCACGGGCGAGGAACTCCAGCATTGCGCCGCCGCCGGTGGAAACGAAGGAGAAGCGCGAGAGAAGGCCGAGACTCTCAATGGCGGCGACCGTGTCGCCACCGCCGACGACCGAATACGCGCCCGATGCGGCGACGGCGCGCGCGAACCCATTCGTCGCGTCAACAAACCCGTCCTCATACTTCCCCAGCGGGCCGTTCCAGAGGATAGTTTTTGCTTCTCTCGCGAGTTCGGCGAGGAATGCAAGCGTGTCGGGACCAGAGTCAAGAATGACTTCATCGGGCCGCACCTGTTCCAATGAAGCGACGCGCGCCTGTGCCCGCGCGCCGCTTACGCCGGCGGCACTCGCCGGCACCACGAGTGAGTCCGTCGGAATGACCAGTCTCGGGTGGCTCAAGATTTTTTTAATGTGCGCCTGGTCGGTGTCGGAGACGAGCGATTTTCCCACCTCCTGTCCCGACGCCTTTAAAAAATCGCTTGCGAGCGCTCCTCCGACGAACACGTGGTCGTATGTTTTTAAAAGGGTGGTGAGCACAGGCTCTTTGGTGCCGAACTTCGCTCCTGCGATAACAGCGAGAGCCGGATGTTTCGGCGCGAGCGAACGAGCGAGCTTGGCTACTTCTTCTTCAAGGAGAAGTCCGGCATAACTGGGCAGAAATTTCGGTACACCGACGATGGAAGCGTATGAACGGTGGCACTCATCAAAGGAGTCCTGGACAAAGACGTCGCCGAGCGCGGCGAGTTCACGAGTGAACGCAACGTCATTCACTCTTTCGCCCCTGTTGCGGCGCAGGTTCTCCAATACAAGGATTTCCCTCGGCGCAAGTTCGCGAATCATGGCGCGCGCTCGCGCCCCCACGGTCTCAGGGCAAAACGAGACTCCCAAGACGAGCGTGCCGAGCGCTTGCGCGACCGGCGCGAACGTCTCGGTTCCGCGGCCAGTAATGTGACTGATGAGTATGATTCTCGCGCCGCGCTCGCGCAGGTATTGGATAGTCGGGAGCGCGCGGCGCAGGCGGTAATCGCTCGTGACCTTCCCGTTCACGACGGGTACATTCAGCGCCGCGCGCACCAGGATGGGAATATTTTCGGTAATCGGTATATCGCGGATGCTACGCATCGTTAGGTAAGCTGCTTCACGAGCTCGGCGAACGTGTGCGGGTCAACCGAGGCGTGCCCGATAAGGAATCCGTCGACATCGGACGCGCCAGCGAGACCGCGGACATTATCGGGTTCAACCGAACCGCCGTAGAGCACGAGGGAGCGCCGCGCACTTTTCCCCGGGAGAAGCTCGGCGATGACCTTGCGGATGTAGAGCACCATCTCGGCAAGGTCGTTCGGGTCGATAGCGTGCTCTGCCGTCGTGCCGATAGCCCAGAGCGGTTCGTATGCAACAATGACCCTCGTGCGTTCTCTCGGTGTGAGCAATTCAACCGCGGCAGTAATCTCTTCACGTACGAGTGCGAGATAGCGCCCCTCACCGTCGCGCTCCGCTTCGCCGACGCAGAGGATAGGCGTAAGCCCGTGCGCGAGCGCGTGGGCGAGCTTCACGGCGACGACAGCGTCGGTGTCGCCGGCGGCTCTGCGCTCGGAGTGGCCGAGAATCGCATACGATGCGCTGGCGGCGGCATAGGCCGGTGCCGTCGCCTCGCCGGTGAGGGCGCCGCCGGCGGTCGCCGAGATGTCTTGGGCCGCGAAGGCGACACGCGACTTATTTTTCGCAGAGAGTACGCCCAGGAGCGGCGCTGGCGGCGCAAGAACGATAGCGATACCGTCCTCTCTCGCGAGCCTCTTGCTTACCGCGAGGAGCTTCTTCGCCCTCGCGAGCTCTTCTACATAGGCCTTCCAATTGGCGACAATGAGCATTCTTAAATACTAACAGGTTATAGGGAGTAGGTTGTAGGCTGTAGGGGATTCAAATTCTCTTTTACACACTGCCCGCTACTACCTACCACCTGCTTTTAGCGGGTGATGGCGTAGGTACCCGGGATGAAGCCCCAACTCCCGCCCGGGCCAGACTTGAACATGGCGTTCGGGAGCCCCGTATCGTACACGACATTCGCGGATTGCGAGAGGGCGATTTTATAACCAGTCGCTTCCTTCACGCCGACGCTCTGGGAGAGAGTGAGGAGTCCGTGGCTCGCATAGGCGACGAGCGCCGATGCTCCCTGACTCATATCAATGGCGACCGTGGCTCCCCCCGTTTCTGCGCTATTGTTTTGGGAAATGAGGAACACGAACGAATCGTCTGCCCCGGACCCCTGGAATATCGTTGACTGTCCGATGACGACAATACCGCTCCCCGCTCGGTTTGACGGATTGTCCGCGATGATGGCGACGTTCTCACTGCCGAGCGCAGGGTCTATGCGTATCGTCGGCGTCGTCTGCGTCGTGATGTTGCCCGTGACCCAGAGGGGTCCCGTAATGGTAAGTATTCCCGATGTGTTTTTGACGACGAGATTGCAGGCGATTTTCTTCGGGCCGAGCGACATAGTTTCACTCACGACGTAATTGCCTTGAGCGTCGCAAGCGGTTATCGTACCGCCCGACTCCGCAAATGCCTCCCATTCGCTAATCTGGGAATCTGAAATCGGCAGAGGGACCGATGTTTGGTCGGGACTATCCGGATACGGGGTGCCGCTGACCGTCGTATCAACAATCGTCGTGTAGTACGCATCTTTGTCTATCGTCGTGTTCTCCCCCTCTTTCCCGATAGTGTGCGCGTATACAGAGCCTGTCGCGTGGATGCCGTACACCCACCCGCTTGGGCCGGCAGACACGACGTCGCCGCGAATGTCGTTTTCGCTACTGCCGATGACGGGGCCGTTTGAGAACACGTTGCCGGTGATGCTTGAAGAGTTGTCCATCGTGAATCCTCCGTTCCCCGCTTGGATCCCATAGTGGAATGAGATGACGTCATTGCTCAATCCGACGTTGGCCTCAACCTTTTTCACCGCCGTAGGGTTCTGGCTGTCCGGAACATACCCCGTTGCGGTCATTCGCTTAGTGTGTGAATCAACGCCGGCGACGGATACGGTAAATACGCCGTTGCCCAGAGGAGTGTCCTCTTCGCCATCGTAGGAGGGGTCTTGATTCAATTGACTGTTCGCCTCGTCAAGCGCCCCTTCGGCGATGGCGAGCGCTTGTGCCACGGCAACCGTGGCGCGCTCCATGCGGCCGTACGCGGTCACGTATCCCACGAGCGCGGTAGAGACCGTCATGAATATGCCGGCGAAGACGAGCGTGAGCAATATGACCTGGCCTTTTGTATAGCGGGCGAAGGTCATGGCAGTGAGTGCGCGTTGCGCAGGTACAGCTGTTCGCGCAGGCGGCTATGCACCGTCTGCTGTTTAAATTGTGCCTGGGTCTCTATGTCCACTATGATGTTCGTCGCGTTTGTCACCTCAGCAGTGTCATAGGTAAACGAGAGCGCATCTAACACAGTGGAGAGCTGGGTGCGGCCGGAGTGGCGCATACTCTGTACGTCCGCTTCAACAAGCCGATAGAGCGTTCCCGCAGAAACGTAGAACGCGACATAATCTTTCGCGCCGGAGACGATATCGCCGGAGTCATCAAACGCAGGGAGTTCCAGCACGAGCGTGTCCGCCGACGATGCGTAGGTGGTACCGGCGAAGTCGTAAGATGCGAGGACGCGCTCCGCAGGGAGGATAGATGCCTCAAGAGCGTTCATGGCGGCGCCGGCGGAGCCGGCCGCGGCCATGAATGTTCTCTGATAGCCGTATATTGAGTTGAAAATGAGGAAGAGATTCACGAGCGCGAGGAGCGCGACGATGCTTATGCCTATTGTCACGACCGTCTCCATGAGAGTCATTCCTCGGGTCATGGCAGGGTAGAGTTCTGTGTCACGAGCGTCGTGAGCGACAGAGACCGGATAACGAGATTGTCTCCCCGCCACGACACGCTCACCTCAACCTGCTTCGTTTTATCATTGTAGTCGGTGACGGCCACCGAAGCGGTGCTTGAAGCGAGCGAGTCAAGCAGGATATTGGTGAAAGGGCCGCTCTCTGGGAGAGACGTGTAGCCAGTAGCTCGCAGGATTTCTATTTTATCGCGCGCAATTCGGAGCGCCAGGTCCTGGTCGCGGACTTCTCTGCCGCTTATGGGGAGGCGCTGGAGCAACATGCTTGTTGAAACGACCATCAGCCCGATGATGGCGACGGCGATGGCCACTTCAACCAGCGAGAATCCTCTCAACATCATATTGCTGAAGAGAGCGAATAAATCGGCGCGATGATTGAAACGGCGAACACGCCGACGACCGCGCCGATGACGAGCATGAGAATCGGCTCAATGACGGTTGAAAGGTCCTTCGTCTTCTCAGCGACATCGGTCTCGTAGAATTCGGCGATTTGCTTCAACATCTCCGCGACTTTGCCCGTCTCCTCTCCCACAGAGAGCATTTCGCCCATCAGGATCGGATACAATTTGGTATGCTCGGCAAATGCCGTAGAGAGCAGTTCCCCCTTTCGCACATGCACCTCTGCCTCCCCTATGACCTGTGCGAATACGCGCGCGTGCACCACCTCTTTGGTGATAGAAAGTGCTTCAAGCACTGGCACGCCGGCGGAGAGGAGCGACGAGAGCGTGCGAGACGCGCGCGCAGAGTACGTCTCGCGAACGAGTTCGCTTATGACAGGCATGTGGAGCGCGACAAAGAGCACGAGCACGCCTCCCGGTCGGGAGCGGATGAACAGGATGCTCCCGACGAGAAGTGCGACGAACGAGAGAGCCGTGAGCGAGAGATGGGCCACCACGAAGCTTGAGATTGCGACGATGACGCGCGTCGCGAGCGGCACCTCTACACCGAGCGAGATGAAGGTTTTTGTCAAGGTCGGTACGACATAGATAAGCATCAAAATAGCAACAATAATGACGGCGGTAATGACGATAGCCGGATAAATCATCGCGCCGCGAATCTTTCGCACCAGCTCTTCAGAACGCTCCATCTGGAGGGCGACCGCCGTCAGCGCCTCGGTGAGGGAGCCAGACTCTTCTCCTGCCCGCGCCATCGCGACGAAGAGCTCGGGGAACACTTTCGGATAGAGGGCGAGCGCTTCATGGAACGAGGACCCTTTTCTAATTGATTCAGAGAGACCGGTGACAATCGTTTTCAAGCGTTTGTTGCTGGACTGGCGCTCAATGACAGAAAGCGCGCGGGAGATAGAGAGGCCAGCGGTAAGCATCGCAGAGAGATTTTTGGCCGTACGGATGACCTCCTGGCGCTCCACCCCGGCGCCGATTGAAATGTTGAATCGGGCGAGCGCGCCGAGAGAAAATCTGCGCCGCTCCTCAATTGAGGTGACGAGGCCCCCTTCGTTTCGTATCTGGCTGTACACATCAAAGCGCGACGGCGCTTCAACAATGCGCGTCTCGTCGGGCACGCCCTTCTTCCGTATCGTGATGCGGAACCGCATACTTACTTATTCGCTGACGGCGCGGAGGACTTCTTCAAGGCTGGTGATGCCGCGGGCGGCCTTGTAGAGCCCGTCTTCGCGCATGGTGAGCATCCCTTCCTTCCTGGCCTGCGTCTCAATGGCGTCGGTGGTGCTTGAGTGGAGGATAATGTCGCGGATGGCGGAGGAGACGGGGAGAACCTCGTGGATGCCGATGCGGCTCTTGTATCCGTCGGTGCATTCTGCCGAGGGGGTGGGCCGATAGAAGGAGATGTCGTCAAGCGATGTCCCCTTCTTCACCAACTTCTCATTCTGGAGAGCCTCAAATGCGACATTGAACTCCTCCTCGCTCGCGATCTTGGCGCGCGCAACTGCATCTAATGAATATGCTTCTTTTTGTTCGCAGAGCTTCCTGACGAGCCTTTGCCCGATAATAACGCGGACGGTGGAGACGAGAAGGAACGGCTCAACACCCATGTCAATGAGGCGCGGAATGGCGCCTGCGGCGCTGTTGGTGTGAATGGTTGAGAGCACGAGGTGGCCAGTCAGTGCGGCGTTAATCGCGAGGGCGGCCGTCTCTCCATCACGTATCTCGCCGACCATAATGATGTCGGGGTCTTGGCGCACTAGGGAGCGCAGGCCATTGGCGAAGGTGAATCCGATGGCCGGGTTCACCTGTGTCTGATTCACCCGCTTCATCTGGTATTCAATCGGGTCCTCAACAGTGGAGATGTTCACGTCTGGCTGGTTGAGGATGTCCAGCATCGTGTACAAGGTCGTCGTCTTACCGCTCCCCGTCGGCCCGCTGATGAGAATGATGCCGGTGGTCTGCTTCAACGCACGATGAATATGTTCCATATTCTCGCCGTGGAGGCCGAGCACTTCAAGCGTGAACCCCTCGCCGGTCTCGCGCAAGAGGCGCATTACCGTCTTCTCACCGAAGAAGGTCGGGAGGATGGAGACGCGGAAGGAGACCTTGTCGGCCTCGGTCTCCATCTTGAATCGGCCGTCCTGGGGGAGGCGCTTCTCATCCAACTTAAGATTAGAGAGCACCTTGATGCGCGCGACGATGCCCGCGGCCGCGTTCTTCGGCAGGGTCATCGCGTCGTGGAGGATGCCGTCAATCCTGTAACGGACCAACACCCCGGTCTCCATCGGCTCTATGTGGATGTCGGAGGCACCCTGCACGATGGCGTGCCGAAGCAGGGTATCCACGATGCGCACGATAGGCAAGTCCTCGGCCATCTTCTTCAAGTCGGCGCTCGTGAGGTCTGAATTGCCCTCGGCGACGACACGAATCTTAAGCGCTTCGGTTGAAATAATGTCGCCAAACTCGTCCTTCAGCGACTTCTGATACTGCAAGAGAGAATGCTTGATGCTATCGGTGTCGGTAAGCCGCGATAATATCTTAAGCCCAGTCTTTTTACGCACAGAATCAATGGAGGCGAGGTCCTCTACGTCCAGCATGGCCACCTCAAGCGAGTCCCCCTCCTTCTTAAACGCGACAATATTGTGCGTGCGCGCAATGGGCTCGGGAATGAGCGCGAGCACGTCAACGGGGATGCGGTGTTCTTTCAAATTCACAAAAGGAATGCCGAGCACGTACGCCTGAATGCGTCGGAGCGCATCCTCGGTCAGTGAACCGCGCGAGACGAGGATGTCGCCAAGCGACTGTTTCTTCCGCTCTGCTTCAATTGAGGCCGCGTCAATCTCTTTCTTAGCGACGAGGCCAGAGTCAATAATGAATTCTTTCAGCTCCCCCTCCGAAACGTGCATATGCCTATAAGTATAGCGTGCCCTGCCCTCGACAGCGCACGCTTTTCACACCCTACTCATTCGTAAATAAAAGCAGATTTCTTTTTATTTCTTCAAATACTTTGTCATCTTTTATGGTCTTAATTCCAGCTTTTATTTTTTCGTCAAGCAGTTCGTTTATTTTTTGTAATTCTCTTTCGAAAATAACGACCAGATCATTTTTATTGATACTACGGGAGTATTCAACAAATGTCTCAAGCTGTAATGCCGCTTCCTCTAGAATAGCGATTTGTACGGGATGCTCACGGAGCTCTTTGTTTCTCCTGTTCATCCACAGAAGACCGAGCTCTTTTACCCTCTCTATCTCTATACCGACAACAACCTGGGGGAGTTTTCTCAAACGGCCGGTGAAATGCTGGCGATCCGAATGGAAATATTTTAATTGCCCCAGACTCCCTTTATTTATACCGGCTTTGATAGCGTCAAACTTTTTGTGCAGGTCTTTACTGCCGAAAGTTATGTCAATGCCGAGAGCCAGGTGGGAGAACTGCTGGTTCTCTGATTCTGTTTCGACGACCATGTCAATTTTATTTTTGTAGTCATCATAACGAGCTGTTTTTATCACTTGAGAATTAGGACCGAACCAATTACTCAATTCTCCATGTTCACAGGCTATCGCTTCCAGAATATCAGCATAGATTTTACTTGGTGACTGCTCAAAAAGTGCCTCCAAGCGCGCCACCTCTTCGGCGTCATGTTTCAGGATATCCGCGCCGTAGAGGCCGGTAAATGTTTCAGGTTTTATTTCGTACTCAGACAAAGTCTCCTGGGCGCGTTTATGAGCCTCTTCAGGGTTCAGATAAGTATGTTCAAAACGTCGCTCGTCTTCAGTACTTTGATATATGGGTCGTCTTTCGGCAGTCATATTCTGCATAGTACCACTGGAGTGTTCCCCACAAAGCTCCCAGAGTGATTTAAAAAACGTTCTACGAACGCTTGACAACCGAGGTCTATTGAGTTATGGTGTAACGCATTGATAGGCGATTGTGCCCATCAAGTTCTTCGGAGGCAAGCATGACTAGGAAATTCAGAGTGATACAAGGAGGGCTCGGAGATAACACAGGACCTCTCCCGAAGCGCATGAGTTTTATCGACTCGCTACTCGAGTCAGTGTACCTCGGTCTCGCGCTCAACTTCAATCTACCCGACCGACTTTCCCTGTGGGCGGTGGTGAAGCTCGAGGGGCTTCATAAGAAATACGGATGGCCGAGCGTGAGCAACTTCTTCAAGCTCCTCGCTACTTCTGACGGAAAGGAGGAGTAACCATGCTCAAGCATGAAGACGTCCGAGTTGGTAACAATGTCTGTTTTGTAGGGCAAAGTGACCAATTTCCTCACGCTTGCGGAGTCGTCTGTTTCATCCACAAGAACGGCAGGTTCGATGTCGCGTACGATTGTTTGTCCAATGTGCGCGAGGAACAATGCCGACTTGAGGACTGGGCCCTCACACAACCGTCACCGACATGAAAACCGTCGGAGACGGTTTTTTGTTTTGTGCTGTTGACGTGCACAGGGCGTCTGGTATACTACCCATACGTGATTGCCCCTTCGGGGCTTTCTTTATAAAAAGGGCGACATACACAATCCATATGATAGACCTCAAAACCATCAATGCAGTGCTCGGAGAGTTTGAAGACAGGGGCATTAGCCGTACCACCATGGTGGATGCCATTGAAAGCGCGATGGCAACTGCCTACAAACGCGAATACGGCAAGCGCGGACAAGTCGTTCACGCAAAGCTTGACCTCAACACCGGCACTATCGCTTTTGAACAAGTAAAGACCGTCGTGGACGACACGACGGTGCGCTTTACTCTGGAAGACGGAGAGACGGATACCGGAAATCGGAAGCTGGAGGCTGGACATCCAGGATGGCATCATGAACGCGAGGAGGAGCATCTTGCCGAGGGAGAATTGCCCCGCTTTGACTCCGAGAAGCATATTCTCCTCACCGATGCGAAGCTCATCAAGCGCGGCGTCACTGTCGGAGAAGAAATCATCTTTCCTCTTGAGCCACAGGACGACTTCGGCCGCATCGCGGCGCAGACCGCCAAACAGGTGGTTATCCAGAAGGTGCGCGAGGCCGAGAAGCTCTCCATGATGGAGGAGTTCAGCGAGAAGAAAGGCCAGATTGTCTCCGGCATCGTCCAGCGGATGGAGCGTGGGGCGATATTCGTGGACCTCGGCCGTACGACCGGCATCATCCCTTATGAAGAACAAATTCCCGGCGAACGCTACCGCATGGGCGAGCGCATCCGGGCGTATCTCTACGCGGTTGACGAGGGATTCCGCGGCGTGTACCTGCGCCTCTCCCGCGCGCACCCGAAGTTCGTCGTGAAGCTGTTTGAGATGGAGGCGCCCGAGCTCGCCGCCGGCTCTATTGAAGTGAAGGCGCTCGCGCGAGAGCCCGGGAGCCGCACCAAGATTGCGCTCGCCTCGCTTGACCCGCACGTAGACCCGGTCGGCTCCTTGGTCGGCCAGAGGGGCGTGCGCGTCTCTACTGTGATGAGCGAGCTCGGCGGCGAGCGCATTGACATCATTGAATGGAACGACGATGCATCAGCATTCGTGAAGGAGGCGCTCTCCCCCGCGACGCCGCTTGACGTGGTGCTTGACGAGGCGGACCATCGCGCGACGGTGACCGTTTCTGAAGACGAGCAGTCACTCGCTATCGGCAGGGGCGGGCAGAATGTGCGGCTCGCGGCCAAGCTCACGGGCTGGAATATTGATATCGTGTCTGCGACCACCGGCACCGAAGTCGCGGAGTCCGACGGCGAGACCGTCGCGGTTACCCCGGCTGAAGAGTCGCCCTCTGAACAAGCTGGCGTCATGCCGACCGAGAGTGCCGAAATTATCACCGACGAGGTCAGAGAGACCACCGCTCTGTCGGCTGAAGAGGAGCTCGCGGTGCTTCCCGCGAGCGACGAGACTGTTGCTGATGCAGAAGAAAACCGCGACAAGGCGAAGGACGAGTAATCCCGTTAGAAATAGCGGACGCGTTCCTAAAACTGTGATAATATGGCCAACATTATAAAAAATAATTATTGGGGTAGCGTGGTACCTACTAAAGCGTCCGCGTCCTATTTCTAACGGGATGACCATACAACTTATACTCGCGTGCGGCGTCGTGGCGCTCCTCTATGGTTGGTGGGCGGTGAGGTCGGTTCTCTCTAAGAGCCCCGGGAACGCCCGCATGCAGGAGATCGCCGCCGCGATTCAAGAAGGCGCGCGCGCGTATCTCAATCGCCAGTACACCACGATTGCGGCAGTGGGCGCGGTCATATTCGTACTCGCGTGGTTCCTTCTCGGATGGCACGTGGCTATCGGATATCTCGTTGGTGCGGCGCTCTCTGGTCTCGCCGGCTACATCGGCATGAATGTCTCGGTGCGCGCGAATGTGCGCACGGCGGAGGCCTCGCGCCAAGGCCTCTCCGAGGGGCTCTCTCTCGCCTTCCGCTCCGGCTCGGTGACCGGTCTTCTCGTCGTCGGCCTCGGGCTCCTCGGCGTCGCCGGGTACTATGCCTTCCTCGTGTCTGTGCTCGGTCTTGACGGCTCCGTCATTGAGCAGGGACGCACCATCCAGAATTCACTCATCGCGCTCGGTTTCGGCGCCTCCCTCATCTCCATCTTCGCACGGCTGGGCGGCGGCATCTTCACCAAGGGCGCCGATGTCGGCGGCGACATGGTGGGCAAGGTAGAGGCCGGCATTCCGGAGGACGACCCGCGTAATCCAGCCACCATCGCCGACAACGTGGGCGACAATGTGGGCGACTGCGCCGGCATGGCCGCGGACCTCTTTGAAACCTATGTAGTGACCGCAGTCGCCACGATGGTGCTCGCCTCCATTTATTTCACCGGCGACACGAGGTCGGCGCTGATGCTCCTGCCGCTCGCCATCGCCGGTATGTGCATCCTCACTTCCATCGCGGGGACATTCTTCGTCCGGCTCGGCAGTTCGCAGAACATCATGGGAGCGCTCTACAAGGGCGTAATCGCGACCGGCATTCTCTCTCTCGCCGGGCTCTGGCCCCTCATGAACAGCATCATCCCCGGAGGGATGAGCGTGGTACTGACCACGACCGATGGCCTCACGTTTACCGGGAGCGACCTCTACTTCGCCGGCGTCATCGGGCTTATCGTCACCGGCGCCCTCATTTGGGTCAGCGAATACTACACAGGCAAGAACTTTCGTCCGGTGAAGAAAATCGCGGCGGCGTCGGTGACTGGTCACGGCACCAACGTCATCCAGGGGCTCGCGATGTCTATGGAGTCCACCGCTCTGCCGGCGGTCGTCATCTGTGTCGGCATCATCGCCTCCTTCTCCTTCGCCGGACTCTTCGGTATCGCCATCGCTGTCTCAACGATGTTGTCCTTGGCCGGCATGATTATCGCTCTGGACGCGTTCGGCCCGGTCACCGATAATGCGGGCGGCATCGCCGAGATGGCGGGGATGGAAGGCGACGTGCGCACAGTGACTGACGCGCTAGACGCCGTCGGCAACACGACCAAGGCGGTAACGAAGGGCTACGCCATCGGCTCCGCGGGCCTCGGCGCACTCGTTCTCTTCGCGGCCTATACCGAGGACCTGAAATACTTCATTCACTCCGGAGCATACCCATTCTTTAACGGTATTGATGTCCCCGCCTGGAGTCTCACTGACCCGTGGGTAGTGGTCGGCCTCTTCATCGGAGGGATGCTACCGTACCTCTTCGGCGGCATCGCGATGACCGCCGTCGGCAGGGCGGCGGGCGCCGTCGTAGAAGAGGTGCGCAGGCAGTTCAGAGAGATGCCCGGCATTATGAAAGGCACCAAGAAGCCGGACTACGGACGCGCCGTTGATATGCTCACCAAGGCGGCCATCAAAGAGATGTTACTCCCCTCGCTCCTGCCGGTATTGTCTCCAATCGTCTTGTTCGTCATTGTGAATGCCGTCGCCGGGAAGGTGTCGGCCTTTAATGCGCTCGGCGCGATGCTCCTCGGCATCATCGTCACCGGCCTCTTCGTCGCTATCTCAATGACCTCGGGCGGGGGCGCATGGGACAATGCGAAGAAGCATATTGAAGACGGCCATCACGGCGGGAAGGGTTCGGATGCGCACAAGGCGGCGGTCACCGGGGACACGGTCGGCGACCCGTACAAGGACACCGCCGGCCCCGCGATTAATCCGATGATCAAGATAGCGAACATCGTTGCGCTCCTCCTGCTCGCGACGCTCGCCGCCCTATTCTAATATCTAATACAACGCATATGGAACCCGAAAAACTTCTACCGCAAGGAGAGACCGCACAACCGGGAGTACCGTCGCAGAAGGCGCAGTCCTGGGGCGCGGTTATCTCCATCATTATCATCGTGCTCATGATTATTGTCGGCGCGTTCTACTCCTGGGGCAAGCGCATCGCAGAGGAGCAGACGCTCACCGCGCCGTCCGTCACGCAGGAGAATCAATAACCTTACATATACATATGCAAAAACAACCACGTTCTTCAATGCTCGTCCCGATGGTGATAGAGAAGAGCCAGTTCGGCGAGCGCGCCTACGACATCTACTCGCGCCTTCTGAAGGAGCGCATCGTCTTCCTCGGCGGACCTATTGACGACGATGTCGCGAATCTCGTCATCGCCCAGCTCCTCTTCTTGGAGGCGGAGGACCCGAAGAAAGATATCTCGCTCTACATCAACTCTCCCGGCGGCTCAGTGACCGCAACTCTCGCGATGGTGGACACGATGAATCACGTGAAGCCGAATGTCTCTACCGTGTGCGTCGGCATGGCGGCCTCGGGTGCGGCCATCCTCCTCTCGGCGGGGCAGAAGGGGAAACGCTTCGCGCTTCCGAACGCCGAGGTGATGATTCATCAGCCGCACGGCGGCGCCGAGGGCCAGGCGACCGACATTGAGATCACGGCGAAGCAGATTCTGAAGCTCCGCGCCGTGTTGAACAAGATTCTCGCCAAGAATACCGGCCAATCGGTTGAAAAAATAGAAAAAGATGTGGAGCGCGACTTCTTCATGACCGCTGAAGAGGCCAAGAAGTATGGTCTCGTGGACAAGGTGTTTTCTTAATCAAATAGTGGTACAGTCTGCCCATACCGACTCGCTGGCTGGCTGATACGAAAGTCTGACTGCATTTCCACACTTTTAATCTGGTCCCGCCTGTTTTCTGAAAACAGGCGGGGATAACAAAACGGGCGTATGTCACTCAAAATCATATTGATTATGCTTGCGCTTTCGGGCGTGGGCGGCGTCGTGCTCGGGTACGTCTTGCGCGTGCTTATCGGGCTCGCCCAGCGCGGCTCTATTGAGCTGGAGATTAAACAGAAACTGCTCGCCGCCAAAGAGGTTGCGGCGAAGATTGTCGCCGAGGCCGAGTTCCGCGGCGAGGTGGTAGAGACCGAGCGCCTCGCACCTATTGAAGAGCGCGAAGAGAAGCTCTCCTCGCGCGAGGAGCGCGTCGCCGCGCGCGAGACATTTCTTGATGAAAAAGAAAACGAGGTGCGCGAGCGCGAACAGGAAGCGGCGCGCGCGAAGGAGTCTGCAGAACATCTCGCGAAGGAGCGTTCCCGAGAGCTCGCGAAGGCCGCCAATCTCTCTGAAGAGAAGGCGCGCGAAGAGCTTTTTTCAGAGATTGAGCACACCTACGAAGAAGCCATCCTCCTGCGCCTGCAGAAGCTCTCTGCGAACGGCCGCGAGCGCCTTGAAGACAAGGCGCGCTCCATCCTCACGACGACCATCCACCGTCTCGGGAACGCGGTCAACGCCGAAGTGATGTCCCTCTCGGTCGCGCTCCCTTCAGACGAGGTGAAGGGGAAGATTATCGGCAAGGAGGGGCGCAATATTAAAGCGTTTGAACGCGCGACCGGCGTGGACGTCCTCATTGACGACGTGCCCGACCGGATTATGCTCTCCTCCTTTGACCCTCTGCGGCGCCATATCGCGAAGGTCGCACTGGAGAAGCTCATCGTGGATGGCCGCATCCAGCCGGCCAAGATAGAAGAGACGGTGGAGAAGACGCGTGCCGAAGTCGCCGAGATTGTGAAGCAGAAGGGCGAGGCCGCGGCATACGAGGCTGGCGTCATCGGGCTCGACCCGAAGTTGACCGCGCTTCTCGGCCGCCTCCACTTCCGCACAAGCTACGGCCAGAACATACTCCAGCACTCCATTGAGATGGCGCACATCGCCGGCATGCTCGCGGTAGAGCTTGGCGCCGACGCGGACGTCGCGCGCACCGCCGCGCTCCTCCATGACATCGGGAAGGCGGTTGACCATGAGGTTCAGGGCACGCACGTTGAAATAGGGCGGCGCATTTTGGAGAAGTTCGGCGCCGATAAGCGCATTATCGTCGCGATGCAGTCGCACCACGAGGAGTATCCGTATGAGACACCAGAGGCGGTTATCGTCCAAGTGGCGGATGCGATATCGGGGAGCCGCCCGGGCGCCCGCCGCGACACGGTTGACCGCTATCTGGAGCGCCTCGGCGACTTGGAGCGCCTTGCTACTGCCTTCCCGGGCGTTGAGAAGGTGTATGCGATAGCGGCGGGGCGCGAGATACGCGTCTTCGTGAATCCCGGCAAGGTCACCGACATCGCGATGCACACCCTCGCGCGCTCCATTGCGAAGCGCATCCAGGACGAGCTCAAATATCCGGGCGAAATCAAGGTAAACATTATCCGCGAGAACCGCGTGGTGGAGTTCGCCCGCTGATTGCACGTTATTCACGCAGGGCTGTAAAGCCTATTGCATAAAATGGCGCATTTCCTATACTTCTTTGCATCCCCGCCCTCTGTAGGCTGCGGGATTAGCAGCTAACAGATATTTATGAACAAAGCAGACATCGTAGACAAGGTGCATGGCGTCCTCGGCTCCACCAAGGCCGACGCCGAGCGCGCCGTTGAGTGCATGATTGACTCAATCGTCTCCGGCCTCAAGAGCGGTGACGAGGTGTCGGTTGCCGGCCTCGGCATCTTCGCGACCAAGGCGCGCCCCGCGCGCCAAGGCCGTAATCCTCGCACGGGCGAGACGATTCACATCAACGCCTCCCGCACCGCGAAGTTCCGCGCCGCGAAGGCGCTCAAGGACGCAGTTAAATAGCCCAGTCGGTAGTTAGTAGGTTGTAGGGAATAGTTAAAAATCAAAAACCCGCTTCAGGCGGGTTTTTGATTTATGCTGCTCGTCGTTCGTCTTCGTACGGTTTGTGGACAATATTATGCTTCGCATACAATGCATTGCGCTGTTCCCTGCTCCGCTTCAATCGGGCGCCGACGATCTGCAATGCCTGACTTTCCTTTACTTCAGCCAAAAGTTCCTGGTCAGTAGCAATGCTGGCATTCAGCTTTTTAAGTTCTTCCAAATAATCAGCCGCATATTCTTTGTTTGGGTTTCCTTCCATATGCCAACTAGTATATCAGCTCGATAGATTATTTTCCACCAGAGGCGGACCCGCCTCCGGCGGGCAAATACCTCTTTTTCTTCAGTTTGTCGGGGAGGTAGGATTCGGCATTTTGTCATTTGAGAGTTAAAGAAACTTTTAAGAGGCTGATTTTGTGATACGGTGGCGTACATACAAGCTAAAACATGAAATATTTAATA
>Ga0155248_110_pt1 | contig 24710 bp, 28 predicted proteins | sample RifCSPhighO2_02_FD_106216 | JGI IMG/M metagenome (GOLD analysis project Ga0155248, IMG submission 106216) | Candidatus Kaiserbacteria bacterium RIFCSPHIGHO2_02_FULL_54_22 | reverse complement strand
CCGGCGCGCACGAGAAGCTGTGCATTCTTGGCGACCTCGTCGCTCGGCGCTTCGCGCCTCGCCTTGGTGAAGAGCTGTGACTGTCTCATAGGCGACAGTATATGCCCGCTGGGCGCCAAGCGCAAAACAAGGTTCAACCTTAAATCCGAATTCCCAAGGTTGAACCTTGTTTTGCTTTAGCCGACGATGCGGAAGATATCGTGGGCGGTGACGACGAGCATGATTACATAGGGTTACCCTATATATTACTACTATCCAAAATAGTGGACGGTCGGCTAGTATTGTGGATACCACCTGTGACTATCCAAGACTTGTACCTATAGCGACAAGTTGTGGATACCTGTCTTATTTGATTACATAGGGCATCCGTTAGGAGTGGGGAGAGTTACCCGACGATGCGGAAGATATCGTGGGCGGTCACGACAAGCATAAGAAAGACGAGGAAGAGGAAGCCGACCGCGTTGACCGACTGTGCGATAACCGGCTTTATGGGCCGGCGGATGACGCTTTCAATAATGACGAAAAGGAGCCGGCCGCCGTCAAGCGCGGGGACAGGGATGAGATTGATGAGTGCGAGATTGATAGAAATGATCGCCATGATGGAAAAGAGATGACCAAGTCCTTGTGCCGAAGCGCCTCCGACGACACCTGCGATGCCGACGGGTCCCGCGACCTGCGAGAGGTCGGCCGAGAGAGTGAAGACGCCGGAGAAGAAGTGATAGAGCCCGATGGCGGTCATCTTCGTTGCGCCCCAGGTAAGATGCGCGCCTTCAATCATCGCAGAACCAAGCGAGAGCGGCATGATGCCGATGGTGGCGACCTCCACTCCGAGTACCGCGCGCGAAGGGTCAGAAGGGACGATGCCGGCCTCGGGCCGCGCAAAGAGCGTTTCCTCCTTCCCGCTCACGTGCCGGACTGTAAGCGCGATGGTTGTGTTCCCTTCTCCTTTGGCAACGAATTCGGTGAACGCGGCGGGGTCCGCGCCCGAAAAGACGAAGTGGCCGTCTTCGGCGGCGAGGATGGAGTCGCCGGGGAGAAGCCCCGCGCGCGCGGCAGGCGAGCTCGGCAGGACGCTCGCTACGGCGAGCTCTCTATTGCGCGCGCCCGCTACTTCGTCCGGCGAGAGCGCGCGCGGCGTGCCGGCCACGAGTGCGCCTGTGATGAGCACATACGCGAAGAGGAGGTTCATCGCGACGCCGGCGACCAGCACCAATGCTTGTAAAATGCGCGGTCTCGCAGAGAATGCGCGAGAGTCCCGAACTTGGTTGAGGGAGAGGCCGTCCTCGCCGTAGATCTTCACGAACCCGCCGAAGGGTAGCCAGTTGAGCGTGTAGAGCGTCCCGCCCTTTTTCGCTATGACGAGCGCGCGCGGCGGGTAGCCGAGCCCGAATTCGTCTACGCGCATGCCTGACCACTTCGCCGCGACAAAATGCCCGAACTCGTGCACCACAATGAGTGCAACGATGACAAGAATGAAGATTAAAATGCTCATTATCTCTTTATTGAGCTATCTCAGTTTCTTTGCGTTCCAGAATCTTCAGGAGAGCTTCGTTGCCGGTGTCGATGAACTTCTGGATTTCAACTTTGAGGCGCGCGGATTCGTCTTCGCCCATTCCGCCCGCTTTTTCTGCCGCCTCAAGCACTTTGAGCGCGTCGGTGCGGTGCGAGCGGAGCGTCACCTTCGCCTGCTCGGTCTTGTCGCCCGCGAGCTTCGTGAGTTGGGCGCGCCGTTCACTCGTGAGCTCGGGGAAGGAGATCCGAAGCCCTTGGTCGTCGGTGGAGACGCCGACGCCGAGGTCGACATCCGTAATTCCTTTCTCTATGGCTTTCGTTATGGACTTGTCCCACGGGATGATACGGAGCGTGCGAGCATCTTCTACCGAGACGCTCCCGAGCTCGCGAAGTGCCGTGCGCGTGCCGTAGACCTCGGGCTTCACTGCGTCAAGCAGAGTCGGCGTCGCTCTGCCGGTGCGCACGCCCGCGAGTTCGCGGGAGAGCCACTCCTCTGTTTCTTTAATATTCGTCTTTAATTTTGAAAAGTCGTAACTCATCTAGCGATTATAACAAATCTTTCGGGATGACGAGTGAAAGATGTTCTAAAATCATGCGCACCGGCGCGCTCCGGTCATGTAAGTAGCCACGCAGGGTCGCGATATCGGAGAGGAGCGCGGCGTCGGCAGAGCCGATGCCGCGCTTATATACGACCGCTTCAATCCCGTTCACGATAGCGAGCGCTTCGTCGCGCAACTCGCGCCGTTCCTCTTCATCCCTCCCGCTCATGAGTTTTTTTATCATCGCACTTCGTTTCTCCTTACTGGCTTTCACAAATTCCTCTGCCACGTCCGATATCCTTATCTTTGGACGACCGTTGCTTGATAAGGATGCCGGTAGAACTTGGACGCGAGAACGGAGGGTTGGAAGAAGACCTCCGAGCGACGGCATAATTAAAAATAAGTATGTCCCTTTTGGTGGTTCTTCAAAGAGCTTCAGGAGCGCGTTCTGCGCTTCGTGGTAGGCGCGACTCGCGGCGATGATGACGACCTTTGTGTCGCCTGTAAATGCCTTGCCCGCGACGAGTTCAGACACTCGCCGCGCGTCCTCAACCGAGAGCAGTCCGTAGCATTGTACGACGACATCGGGGTTATTTTCTATCTTCATTCCGAGCTGTTCCCTCGCCCACGCCTGCGCCACCGCTATTCCCGCCTCCGCCTCCGCCTCTATCACAAACGCATGATGATTTTTCATTGTTTTGCGAGGATGCTTTTCTGGTACGTATCCAAATGCTTCAGCGCGATGCCGGTGCCGCGGGCGACACAGTAGTACGGGTCGTTGGCGAGCTTTGCGACCACGCCGGTGCGGCGGTAGACGAGCTCGGGCATTTGTCGGAGTAGAGAAGAACCGCCGGTGAGGATGATGCCGTTGTCAATGATATCGGCGGCGAGCTCGGGCGGCGTATCCTGCAACACCTTGCGTATCGCCTGCGTCATCTCGCGGAGCTCTCGCCCCATCGCTTGCACGAGCTCGTTGGTAGAGAGCTCCACCGTGCGCGGGAGCCCGCTCATCAGATCGCGCCCCTTGATGGGGAGCGAGAGTTCTTCATTGAGCGGTACGGCGGCGCCGACCTTAATCTTCAACTCCTCGGCGCTCTTGTCGCCGATGGCGAGATTGTGCTGTTTTTTGACGTGGTCAATGATTGCCCTGTCCAGCCGGTCGCCCGCGCACTTCACGCTCGTAGAGGCGACGATGCCGCCGAGAGATATCACCGCGACATCTATCGTTCCTCCTCCGATGTCCGCGACCATGCGTCCAATCGGCTCCTGGATAGGGATGCCCGCGCCGATGGCGGCGAGTATCGGCTCCTTTACTACATATGCATTCTTCGCGCCCGCCTTCATTGCCGCTTCAATGACTGCGCGCTTCTCGGTAGAGGTCACGCCGGCGGGAACCGAGATAAGCACCGTCGGCTTAAAGGGGTTATGACCGAGTGCCTTCTTCATAAAATAGCGGAGCATCGCTTCGGTAATGCGATAGTCCGCGATGACGCCATCCTTCATCGGACGGTACGCGATGATGTCGTCGGGGGTCCTGCCGACCATCGCCTTCGCTTCCGCACCGATAGCGAGTATCTTGTTGCCGCCGTGCTTGCCGTGCGCCTTGCCTACCGCGACGACCGACGGCTCATTGATGATGACCCCCTTCCCGGGCACGAAGACGAGGACGTTGGTGGTCCCGAGGTCTATGCCGAGCTTGGGAGAGAAGAAACTCATATAAAGCCATCATAGGTGGTAGAATGCCCCCATGCAAGGAGAGATGAATCCCGTTAGAGACAAGACATTGAAGACGTCTGCCGACTCGTTGGCGAGTCGGGTCCCTAACGGGATGAATTTCATCGTTGACGGCGGGAAGAAGCTCTCGGGAAGCGTAGCGACCAGCCGGTCTAAAAATGGGGCCGTTGCGCTCCTTGCCGCATCCCTCCTTAATCGCGGGCGAACAACACTTGAACACGTGCCTCGGATTGAAGAGGTGAATCGGCTCATTGAGGTGCTTAAATCTATTGGTGTCTCGGTGACGTGGGAAGGCGCGAATGTTGTCATAGAGCCTCCAGAGAAAATTAACTTGGAAACGATTGATACCGTCGCGGCGACGAAGACGCGGAGCATCCTGATGTTCATTGGTCCCTTGATTCATCTCTTTAAAAAGTTTGAACTCCCGCAGTCGGGCGGATGCACACTCGGGCTCCGCACCGTGCGTCCGCACCTCTTCGCGCTTGAGAAGTTCGGCGTTCAGATTGAAGCGCTCACCGACCGGTTCAGCGTTAAGCACAGCGAGCTTAAGCCGGCCGAGGTAGTCCTCTTTGAATCAAGCGACACCGCGACCGAGAACGCGCTCTTTGCCGCCGCGCGTATCCCGGGAACGTCGGTCATTAAATATGCGTCGGCTAACTACCAGGTGCAGGAGGTGTGTGGATTCCTCCGCGCGCTCGGCGTCGGCGTGGAGGGTATTGGTTCGACTACGCTCACCATAAACGGCACTGAAAATATTGACATGGATGTCTCATACTCTGTGGCCGAGGACCCGACTGATGCGATGTTCTTTATCTCTGCGGCGGCAGTCACTGGTTCGGACATCACTATCGCGAACGCGCCGTATGAATTCCTTGAAGTTGAGTTGCTGGTTCTTGAAAAAATGGGGCTCAAATTTACCCTTTCTGAAAGCAGATTGTCTGAAAACGGCATCACGAAGTTAAAAGATATTCATATTAAACCTTCTGAATTAATCGCGTTCCCGGAAAAGATTCATGCGCGCCCCTATCCCGGACTCAATATTGATAATTTGCCCTTCTTCGCCGTTATCGCGACGCAGGCCAAGGGGACGACCCTCATCCACGATTGGACGTATGAAAAGCGCGCCATCTATTACACCGAGCTTGACCGTCTTGGTGCGGTGACGAGCCTGCACGACCCGCACCGCATTTCAATAACAGGCCCTTCTCATCTTAGAGCCGCCGAGGTTATCTGCCCGCCGGCGCTCCGGCCCGCGACCATCATCCTCGTCGCGATGCTCGCCGCCAAAGGCCGCTCCACGCTCCGCAATGTCTACTCTATCAACCGCGGATACGAAGATATCGTGAAGCGCCTCCAGTCCCTCGGCGCCTCTATCGAGGCGGCTTAAGGGGTGTGGAAAAGTTTGCATTTCATATAACATTTGCTATGCTGGTAATAACCTCGGGGTTGCCCTGAGTACATACGTTGAGTATGGAGTACAGGCGGACATGGTTCCGCCTGTACTCGTTTTAGTGTTATTTTAGTGCTAATCTATGGTGATGAATGGGGTCAAAAGAGTCTGTATTTTTGTTGATGGTGAAAATTTACGACATAACATAGTCGACCTCTTTCCGCCACCAGTCTTTTATCAAAGTAGCTATTTGCCAAAAACTGATTGGGCAAAATTTTTTGATTGGATTACGTCTGAGGTCGCCGGAAAACAGGCTGAACGTGTTCGAGCATATTGGTACGTTGTTCAGAGTATTGATTATGCTCCTGCAAATCTAAACGCTGTTTGTCATGATAAGGAAATTTTAATTAGACTCATAAAGAAGAGTCCTGATTTCTCTGAAAAGTTTAACGCGATGGTAGACCATGCCGAACACGAAACTATTCTTCATGAGTTCGCCGATTTCCTCTATGAAAACCGAAGAAGCATGCAGGGTCGGTTTGATGGCTGGACTTCAGTACAGAATGGCATAGCACAAAATTGCGCTTCAGTGGAATTCCGGCGAGCAGGTTTTATTAGATATGATCTTCTTCGTCGAAATCTCGGTTTTGAAAAAGCTGTCGACGTAAAACTTGCAACTGATCTAATAAAACTGAAGGATATCTATGATGTTGCAATTATTGTTTCAGGAGACCAAGACTATGTCCCAGCTGTCGACACGATTAAGGATTATGGAAAACATGTTGTCAATGTTGCTTTCCTGACGAGTGAAAACAATCTTTTACCAGGTGGTGCTCGACGTTTAAATCAAGCAACCGATTCAAGCTTTCTAATATCCCACACGGACCTTGCCGTTCATCTCGGCTTCAATGTTTAATTTCATAAGTATCGAATAGAGGTATGAAATCCATTCGCGATATTCTCCCCGATTTTGAGAAGAAACGGGCGGAGGCGCCCAAGGGGAGGAAGCGCCAGACCGAGCGCGGCGAGCTGATGCGCTTCTTCCAGCGGCATTTGAATTATTCGCGCAAGCAGGACGGCCTCGCGCCGATGACGATGGCGCATCTGGGCACTGTGCTGGAGAAGATACCAACGCAGGATTTGTACTATCTCAAGAGCGTCTGCAGTCAGGCAAAAAACTTTGGTAAAAAATTCTGGTACGAACTTGACCCGACCAAGCACTCGTCACGTTAATTTTTGATATAGTGCGAAGCATGAGCAAGAGAGAAATCGTGCAAGATGGGGAGAAGGTACTGCGCGAGGTGGCGGAGCCCGTGCCGGAGAGTTTATTCGGCTCGAAGGAGCTGGATACCCTCATTGCGGATATGGCCGAAGCGCTGGACGCCTTCCCCGAGGGTGTCGCGCTCGCCGCGCCGCAGGTCGGCGTCTCGTGGCGTCTCTTCATCGTGCGCAGGGACAGAACCATAGATGCCAAGCGTGACGAGTCGGGCAAGCTTTCTACTCCGCATCAACTGGAACCCGAGATAGAAGTGTATGTGAATCCGGAGATTGTGAAGACGTCGCGTAAGCGGGCGCGGGCAGACGAAGGGTGCCTCTCGGTGCACGGCGTCTACGGGACGACCAAGCGGCACGAGCGCGTCACTATTAAGGCGCGCCGCCCCGACGGAGGGCATATCCAGCGCGGCGCGGGCGGCCTTATGGCGCAGATATTTGAACACGAGATAGACCACTTAAACGGCATCCTCTTCACCGACCACGCCGAACATCTTATTCGCCTGCCTGCGCAGGCAGGCATTCCAAGCGGGTCTATGCACTCTTTTGCATATTTCGGCACGCCCAGGGTCGCGAGCGACACGCTTGCGCTCCTTATAGAACGCGGATTCGTGCCCGCGATCGTGGTGACCTCTCCAGACGCCCCGAAAGGCCGCGGCCTCGCCCTCACGCAGTCAGAGACGAAAGCGCTTGCGCTCGCGCACACCATTCCCGTGATGACGCCAGAAAATCTTGATGCAGAAGCGGTTGCTACAATCAGGGCATTCGGATGCGAATACGCCGTCTGTGTCGCCTACGGTAAGATTTTCCCAGAAGAGCTCATCAACGCATTCCCGGGAGGCGTTCTGAATGTTCACTACTCGCTCCTGCCGAAATATCGCGGCGCAACTCCGGTAGAAACCGCGCTTCTTAGGGGTGAGAGTGAAACTGGCGTGACGATACAAAAAATGGTGAAAGAGCTTGATGCCGGCGACATCCTCGCACAAGAGACAACTCCCATCGCGCCAGATGAAACCGCGCGAGAACTTCGGCCTCGGCTCATTGAACTCGGCGCGAGACTGCTCGTTGACACGCTTCCCGAATACCTGGGGAGCAACGTCACTCTCGTACCGCAGGACGCTTCGCGCCTGTCTGCGCAGGCAGGCGCGACGCGCGCATATAAAATTAAAAAAGAAGACGGGCTCCTCTCCCTGCCTGCCGGCAGGCAGGGCTCGCCGCAACAAGACCTGGAAAATTGGAATAAGTATCGCGCCTATGCCGACAGTATCGGTACGTATTTTATGAAAAACGGGAAGCGCATGAAGATCGCGCTCGCGGAATTCGCCAAAGGCGAATTCCGCGTTCTCCGCGTCATCCCCGAAGGGAAAAAAGAGACGGTGTACAAAGGGTGAGGATGGCAGCTGTACCGGGTCGAGGACGTGTCGGAGCACGATGGTGCGAGACACAGCAAATTTCTAGCAAGAAATTATGCGTGTCCGAGAACTGGTATAGCTGCCGACGAATTAGCGGCCGAAACGCAGAATATCCTTAACTGCCGCGTGACCGCGCCTCCAGAGCCGGTGCGCGCGTCCTCTCTTGTGGCGTATCTCGGCCTCAAGCTCGCTCCGCACCCTATCCGCCGCGCTCTCGGGCGTCGGCTTCACCGCCTCGGCATAGAACACTTCTCCCTCAACAGTTAGCCGAGCTTCAAGCCGGACAGGCTCGGAGGAGCGCCCCTCTGGCGGCGCCTGCTTTATCTCTATTTCTAACAGCGCGGTCTCGCTTTTGTCCCCGAGGAGGCGGAGCGGCGCGGCGAGCCTCTCTTTAATAGACGCTTCGGTCGCGGAAGTGAGCGTATATTTCGTCGCCTTGATAGTGATATTCATCCCGTTAGAAATTAGTGCTAATAAACAACCTTGAACCTCGATTCCCGCTAGCTGATTCGTAATGTTTATTTCTAACGGGATTCATACGGCGAGACATTAGTCATTAATACTTACCATTTTAACGCGAGAACTGTGTCCTGTCAGGATGCGCACCTTCCCCACCGGCTTCCCTACTCGCATCGCGATAATCTCGCGCACGCGGGTATTCGCCATATTATTAGACGCTGGCTCCCTCACTGATATTACAAGCGCATCGTTCTTCTCCCCTACCTTTTCTCGCTTGGCACCCGGCGTAACGAATACTTTGATGTACATCCCGTTAGAAATTAGTTTTTAATATTTTAGCCATTCATGTACATGATTTCTAACGGGATACATTTATTTTATTTTCTTGAGTAGCGGCCAATGAGTTCTGTTTCTTCAATCAGCAGAGGCGCGAGTGCGTCAAGCACTTCTCTCTTCGTCGCGCCAGCAGAGAGCGTAAGTGGGGCCGAGAGCGCATAGAGCTTGAAGACGTAGCGATGCTCGCTCGGCTCATAATCGGGCGGCGGGCACGGGCCGGTGTAGCGGAGGTCGCCTCTGGTAGTAGCTCCTGGCGTGCCCACTGTCTCGCCTTCTCTAATCTCGCGCGTCTCGGGCGGGACGTTGAAGAGCACCCAGTGGTCGAATACTCCCTCGGGACGCAGTGCCTTCGGTACGTCAGGGTCGTCCATAATCAAGACGAGCGTCTTCGCCGCCTCTGGCACGCCGTTAATTGAGAGCGGTGGCGAGAGCGCGGGGTCGCCACCTGCCTGCGCAGGCAGGTCGCAGGTATATTTCACGGGAATCTTTCCGTTGTGTTCAAATGCAGAACTCTGGAGTGCAAGCATTGAAAGAGTATAGCAAATCCGTTAGAATGGTCCCACGCGCCGCTTCACGGCGCGCGTTCAAGCATTCCGGGATAGCTCAATGGTAGAGCAGCGCCCTGTGGAGAAACGCAGCTTCCCGAAGGAATTCGGGAATGAAAACGAGGTGAATTGCTGGAAGCCCTAACGAGAGAGACGAGGGTAATCAGCAGCCAAGCCCAGCCCCAGTTTTGGTTCATAGAAAATTATGACTCAAAACTGGAGCTGGGAAGGTTCAGAGACTATCCCGAAAGGGAGTACTGTCCCGATGTAATGTCGGAATGGGAAGCGCCTCGCACCGAGAACCGGTGATGATATAGTCCATCCCTTTTGGAAACTTAAGGAGTAATGTAAGGCGTTGGTTGCAGGTTCGAGTCCTGCTCCCGGAGCCAGAAGAATTAGCGTCACCAGAAGTGGTGCTTTTTCTTTTGTTTGCTTCACTTATTTCAGGTTCGAATGACTTAATTGGAAGAACCGGAACCGCTGTTGTCGTCCTCATTCTCTTCCTCACCGTCGTCTCCTGAACCGGAGCTACTGTTGTCGTCAGTATCATCAGCGTCGTCGTCTGACAATGCCGAATCGTCATCCGTGTCACTAATGTCCTCATTGGCATCACTATCATCATCGTCGTTCACTCCTGAATTAGTACTTCCTGAACCGGAATTGAAACTCCCCGGCCCCGAATTGGCGCTGGTGCCGCGATTGTCACTATCGTCATCCCCGTCTTCATCTTCGCCTTCGGACTCGATTTCCACCTCGATCTCGCCGTCATCTACTTTAACCTTTATCTTCTCGTCCTCCGTTTCAAGCTCGATTTCTCCGCGGTCGCTGCGGATGCGGAGCTTGAGTTCTTCAGGCAGTGCATCGCTTTCGGTAAGCGAGGCGAGCCGTGCCGTAATGATTTCTATAGCGTTAGCGACGCCGGGCGTCGTTGAAGCCAAGCCGCGAACCTCGGCCAAGTGGATAGTCAGGATGTCGAGTGCACGCGAGAGATTCTCTTTCGCGTCCCCAGAGGCCTCTGAGGGCGTACTCGTCGCCTCTTCATCGCCTAAGTCGTCGAGCTTCTCTTCTGTCGCATCCTCCTCCTCTTCGTCTTTGAGAATTGATTCGATTTCGTCGAGGCGCTCCTCGGCGAACTTCACCTTGAGCTCCGCTTTGCCGTTCTCAGGCGTGAGCGCAAAACGGATGTCCTCGACCGAACGGTCTACCGGGAAGAGCAAGTCGCCCGGGCGCGCCGAGTCAGAAGCCGCTATGGTACCGCCGGCACCAATTAAAGCCAAAATCGCAATAATCAAAGGCATGTGATCTAAGTTAGATGGTAATGTGAATACCTAGCTTTCTATAATAACCCGTCCCCGTACGTAACAACTGGAATTGGGCGGTCCCCTGTGGATAAAAAGGAGGCTCGCCATGAGCGGTTTCTGTTTTTATATAAAGGTTCAAACATCTCCTACCCAACGGAGCAGAATGAGCGGAGCGAACGCGTTTGGATTATTGGGCGATAGTCCAGGTCGTCCCTCGTATAGGGAACGGGTCCCTCACCGTCGCCGCCGTCTCAATCCCGGTTACGTCAATCATTAATGCCGCCCCGATGTACGGAAGGACGTTTGGAGTCATGATGGCTTTGATCGTGAAGAGGTGTATTTGGCCAGGAGCGAAATATGCGTCCGTACCTACTCATGAAGACGTATCGCCTCTTCTTGTGTTACAGGCCACCATTAAAACACCCGGATACGAAAGTCGACATTTGTGGTGTTTTGGAAAGCTCGCCGCAAAGTAGGCGAGCGTTTCTTTTTTTGGACTTGTTTTAGGGTATACTAGCGAAGTGATGAAGTTTTTACGGCGCATAACTCTTAACCAAGAGCTCATAACAGCGGCTTTTATCGGCATCATTGTCTTCGTGGGCGCCGCTTCGTGGTACGGATACGCGCGCCTCGCTTCCCTTTCAAGACAGGTGGCGGAGCTTCACGCAGAGCTCGCCTCCTCCACGGCATTTCTGCAGAGCAACATCTCCGAGGCGACGACTTCGCTCGGCAACGCGCTCCAAGAGGAGAAAAAGAATGTCCAGGCGCAGTTGGGTGGCGTCAAGGACCAGGTCGGTTCCATCAGTGGGACTGTGACGGGCCTGGAAAAGTTGAGCAAGATAGACCCCGAACTCCTCGCGAAATATTCTAAAGTCTTTTTCTTAAGCGACAATTACGCTCCCGCGCGGCTCGTCGGCATCCCCGACGAATATAAATACTCCGAGAATAAGCCTCTGCAAATTATTCCCGAAGTCCTCCCCTTTTTAAGAGATATGCTGGATGAGGCCAAAGAGGATGCTGTCGCGCTCTATGTTGACTCGGCGTACCGCTCGTTTGACACCCAGGAGGCGCTGAAGGGCCAATATACCGTCACCTACGGCGCGGGCACGGCGAATCAGTTTTCCGCTGACCAGGGGTATTCAGAGCACCAGCTCGGCACCACGATAGACCTCATTACGCTCGGCATCGGGGGCCAGCTTGACGGCTTTGACCGTACGCCCGCGTACTCCTGGGTCTTAGAAAATGCTTACCGCTACGGCTTCGTCCTCTCCTACCCCAAGAACAACGGGTACTACATATTTGAGCCCTGGCACTGGCGCTTCGTCGGGGTGAAGCTCGCGGCCGACCTGCACGAATCGGGCAAGCATTTCTACACGATGGACCAACGCGCCATTGATGCCTACCTCATCTCCCTCTTTGACTAAAGAAAAGATTGCTGTAATGAATAGTTTGTGGTATCGTTGTCGGTAATGAGACTGCCCGACCTGGACCGCGAACGGAGCGAAAAATCGCTCTCTTTTAAGGATTTCCTGAAATATTATAACGAGGGTCTCCCTCTCCAGTTCCCCCGAGCGTCGTTCGCTCTCCTGCACGAGTTTAGGAAAGCGAACGCCGCACTCTTTAAGAGAAACGGCTCATGGTCCCTTGACCAGCACCGGAAGAAGGTGATGGATTGGTTAACTTCCCGCAAAGTCTCATAATTGCGTAGGGTATACTGGAGAAACATGAAGCTCGGGGTATGGATACTGTCTATTGTTATCGTGACGGGCGCGTTGCTGTTTTCGTTTCCCACTCTTCTCGCTCTTGGTATCCAGCATGAACAAAAGAAGGCATTCTCTGCGATGCGGGAGCAATTTCCGGTTACCGTCAATCCGCAAGAGAAGGTTATTGTTGAGAATGAACTGGTAAATACCTTCCTTGAGAGCGACATCTCCCCGCTTCAAGCGGCGGCTGGAAATGTATGGGGCATGCTCGGGGACGTATTCGCGGACGTCGCGGTGACCATCGCGAACGTCCCGTGGTATCAGAGCATTGCCGCCGCGGACGGCCGCTTCGTGAATATCACTCCCGGGATGAGGAAGGAACAAGTGGTGAACGCGTTCGCGAGCGCCCTCGGCTGGAACGCCAAGCAGAAAAAAGAATTTCTTGTCGCCTCGTCCTACTCGTCACTCCCCCTGCCCGAAGGGTCGTTTTCGCCCGGTATCTACCTCGTCACGAGAGGCACTACGCCGCTTATGGCGCAAGCGCTTGTGAACGAACGTTTCTCAAAAGAGATTCTCGCCCGCTACGGAACAACGACCGCTGATATCGTGCCGCTTATCCAGGCGCTCACCATCGCCTCTCTTATTGAGCGCGAGGCGGGTGGGTCTGACGACCGACGCCTTATTTCGGGCATTATCTGGAACAGGCTTTTTATCAATATGAATCTCCAGGTGGATGCGACGCTCCAGTATGCGAAGGCGAGCGCCGTGGCAACCAAGAGTTGGTGGCCAGGAGTGGTGCCCGCCGACCGGCTCCGCACGTCGCCCTACAACACGTACTTGCACGCGGGCCTGCCACCGATGCCCATCGCGAGTCCGTCGGTCGCCTCTGTGTTGGCCGCCCTCAATCCGAGAAACACTTCGTGTCTCTTCTATTTCCATGATTCGGTCGGCCGATTCCACTGCTCCGATACGTACGCCGGCCATGTCGCGCTCTTAAAGAAGTACTACGGCCGCGGGAAGTAGAGCATGTGGCGAGAAGAGGGCGGCTTGCATTCCCCTGGGGTATATGCTATGTTAGAGGTATCAACCAGCGCTGGGTCCAGAGAAGTGGGATCGAGCTTCCAACTTCGGCTACTGATTTGATACCTGCCTACCGGTAGGCAGGCCTTAGTCACACACAAATATCTATCTTTAGCTATGCAAAACGGCACAGTCATCAAGAAGAACGAGAAGGGCTTCGGCTTCATCAAAGTCGACGGTGCGCCGGAAGGCGCAAAGGACCTCTTCTTCCACTCCAACGAGCTCCAGAACATTTCGTTTGACGAGCTCCAGGAGGGGGACAAGGTCTCCTTCACGATCGGAGACAGTCCGAAGGGCCCGAACGCCCTCGGCGTCAGCAAGATCTAACACGTAGGTCAGGCAAAAGGCATCGCCCCGCTCACGCGGGGCGATGTCTTAATCGTAAGGTGTCACCTCGTGAAAATCATGTCCGCGGGTGGGACTTGGGCCATTCAATAAGTCTGCCGGCCTTGAGCTCCATCGGGTCGGCAGGGCGCACGTAGCGCCAATTCCTTTTTGGCACGAGGAAGTAATGCTCTCGCTCGCTCAAGACATCGGCGACTTCCCACAGGTCCTTTTCAGCCGTGAGCCAGCCGGCGCCGAACCGCCGGAGGTCGAGCGGTCTGCTGTAGCACTCAAGCACTTTCTCTCCTGTTGAATTTATAAACCATTCATGGAAATAGGAGAGTGCGAGTTCGCGCAGGGTGCGATATACCGGGTCGCGGAAGCGGATACTCGCGTGATTGGTCTTGCTGATGGCGCCCCAGTAGCCCCCGCGCTTGTAGAGCGCGACCACGTGGTCATCGTCTCCCCTGCCGAGCCGCGGCGAGATATTCATAATGAGCGGCCGCTCGCCGGCGAGCCAAAGCGCAGCGGCAGCGAGCAAAGCGCCTTCAATGCAGTGCGCTTTGCTCTCGCGCAGGACGCGGCGCGGCGACATATGAGTATCGCCCCTCTTCTCCCAATTCATCGGGAGCGTGTCCAGAAAATCTTGTATCTTGACGGGAGTGGTAAGAGCCGCGAGCTGTGTATACTCACTTGAAGTAAGCCCTGATTGGGGACGAGAGAGACGCTTCATCCCGTTAGAGACGCTAGCCGAAGGCTGGCCAGAACTTGAAAAGTTCTTGTCTCTAATGGGATTCATCCTACAAAGAATAGCTTACTTTAGGGCAAGTGAAGCATCGCCGTTCACGAGCGCCGCAAGCTCTATCTGTGTCTTCGGGAGACGGCTTGGGCGTGAGAGGTCTACATACCCCACGACGCGGACGGCGGCACCGCTACAGACGCCGAGTATCGTGCCAGCATTCTTCATCCTGCCGTCGTTCATAAGATAATCGGACTTTGTACTGAAAAGGATGTCTATGCGGTCGGTGTACCGCGCGTTCATCGTGTCGGCGATAACGCGATATCCTATGATTGGAGCGACGACATCGTAGCCGCAATTGTTGTGCTGGTCGGGTGCCTGGGCGACCTCAATGATGGTGCCGAACGGCAGTTCGCGAGCTAGGTCGCGCGAACGAGCCGCGACGACCTCTGGGTTGGAGTACGCGCCAGAGGCGGTCGTAAAAGGGTCGCCGTCAGTCTGTTCCGGCACGGCATTATACGCCGTGAGGGTCACGGTGTAGCTCGGCGACGCCGACAGCATCGGCGCATTCGCGCGCACCGGCAGAGCGCCGAGGGCGGCGCCTGACAAAAGCAAAAACCCCATAAGGGCTCCAATAGCAGTCATAGTGATGTAAGTAGCGAAATAGCAAGTAGCTACCTCGTTGTTTCTATACTAGCATATTGACAACATCTTGTCAATAGGTTGCAGTAACCTGCCCGAGCTCCCACTTAATTAATTGACCGGCATGAACGTGCCGATGGCGACGCCCATCACTATCGCCGCCCCGCCAAGCAGAGCCATGCGCATCCCGCGCCACAATACGGGGAGACGGGAGAAACGAGCGCTCAACACGCCCACGACGAACAACGAAAGGACGGAGAGGCAGATGGACACGACAAGCGCCGCGGGAGAAGCGAGTATCACGTACGGGATGAGCGGGATGAGAGACGCGAGTACGCAAGAAATGAACATGAGAATCGCCGAGATGACCGAAGGGCGGTCGTTGACATTGGCATGGCTCACGTACTCTTCGGCTGATTCTTCAGAGAGAAAATCGCCCATCGCCATAGAGAACGCCTCAACGAGAGCGTAGATGACGCCGGTAAGAACGATGGTGGAGCGCGGGACGCCGGCGACACTGATGCCGGCAAGGAATCCGACGGTGGAGACCAAGCTGTCGTTAATCCCGAAGACGATGGTACGCAGGTAGAGCGCGGACGATTTCATATGTGCATGGTAGCACAGACCCGCTCTGTGCATTATCTCGCCACTACGCGCCCCGCGAGTGGTATTGTGGAGAGACACGCTGTATGGATTTCATCTTTTTAGCGAACGCCCTCGCACTGCTCTTTTCTTTATTCATTGCAGGAGTATTGCTCGGCGCTCTTTTTTCAAAGCCTCTCCGTAAGAAACTTGCGAGGATTCTACGGCTGACGCGCTCCGCGCTGAATCCGATTCTCGTGCCGGGGAGTAATCCGTGGACCGCCGAGGCGGTGCTGAATCCGGCGGCCGTGCAACTCGGCGGTCGCACGCACCTCATCTATCGCGCCATCGGGATGGACGGCGGCTCGCGGCTCGGCTATGCGAGCAGTGCAGACGGCATTACCTTTGACCAGATACTGCCCTACCCTGCGTATGCGGCGCGAAATCCTCACAATCCGGTCCTGCACCTGCGGCGCTATTCCCCCGTCCTGTATCCCTCGGGCGGCAGTTGGGGCGGGTGCGAGGACCCGCGCATGGTCGTCATAGAAGGACGTGTGTATGTCACGTTCAACATGTTTGAAGATTGGAAGCTCCGCGTCGCGGTCATCATGATGGATGAGGCAGACTTCCTCGCGGCACGCTTTGATAGATGGGAGGGGCCTATTATACTTTCACACGGCGACCGGGACAAAAACTGGGTCCTGTTTCCGGAGAAAATTAGCCTGCCCGGCCAGGGCGGGCAATTCGCCGTTCTGCACAGTATCATCGGCGATGATATATATCGGGTGCGCGTTGAATATGTTGACGACCTCGCGACACTCGCCCAGAGAAGATTCGTCAGTCCCGACCCGCAAGGGATGCCCGATACGCCTATCGCGTGGCACGTCCATACGCGAAGCGCTGGCCCTCCGCCGATTAAAACCGACAAGGGCTGGCTCGTCTTCTATCACGCGAACGATGCGAAGGAAGGATATAAATACAAGCTCGGCGCAATGCTCCTTGACCTCGCGGACCCGACGAAGATACTGTGCCGTGCCGCCGCCCCAGTCCTCACTCCCGATGAATACTACGAGAATAACGGCAAGCCGGGCATCGTGTATGCGGCGGGGGCGGTCGTACGTAACGGAACGCTCTTTGTCTACTACGGCGGTGCGGACAAGGTCGTCTGTGTCGCGACCGCTCCGCTTGAGAGCTTCCTTGACGTGCTTGTCGGGGGCCACCAGCCCTCGCTCGCATCAGTGTCCCCCGCCCAAACCGCCTGACATATGTTCGTCATCCGCCGAGAACAGCATAATCCGATACTCGCGCCACAGAGGGAGCGCCCGTGGGAGTCGGTTGCCACGTACAATCCTTCGGCGGTACGCCTGCCTGCGCAGGCAGGTACTAAAGATGGCGTGCGGCTTTTCTATCGCGCGCTCGGTTCTCCAGACGCGCTCCAGACACCGACGGCCGGACTTTCAAGCATCGGGACCGCCTTTGCCGAAGACGGCGCCCACTTCCAATCAAGGCAACAAGTCATCGCGCCCTTGGAATCGTGGGACGCCTTCGGCTGTGAAGACCCGCGTGTCACCTTCTTTGAAGGCCGCTGGTATTGCTTCTACACCGCGCTCGGCGGCTATCCGTTTGGTCCCGGCAATATTAAGGTGGCGCTCGCCATCGGAGACGCACCCGACACCTTCACCGAGCGGCACATGCTCACACCCTTTAACGCCAAGGCGGCAACGCTCTTCCCCGAACGCATTGATGGCGATGTCGTCCTGCTCCTCACTGCGCATACCGACTGGACAAGCGAGCATCCGCGGCCGACCATCGCGCTCGCGCGCGCGAAGCGGATTGAAGACTTCTTTGGCCAGGCATACTGGGACGAGTGGCACGCGCACCTCGGCGACCACGCGCTCCCCGAACTGCGTCGGAACGATACCGACCATATTGAGGTCGGTGCGACGCCTCTTCTGACGCCGCACGGCTGGCTGCTTATCTATGCGTACATCCAAGATTATTACGACGAGAGTAAGCGCATCTTCTCAATTGAAGCGGCGATGCTAGAGCGCGATAATCCAGCGACGCTCGTCTCGCGCACGGAATCCATTTTCGTACCGCAAGAATTCTACGAACAGTACGGCCTAGTACCGAACGTCGTCTTCCCTTCGGGCGCGACTCTCGGCGATGGCGGCACTCTGGATATCTGGTATGGCGCCGCAGACACCGTCTGCGCTAAGGCGAGCGTGAAGCTTGATGGTCTCCTGCGCGCTCTGGACCCGGAGCGGCCGGCGCGCACCTTCACTCGCGCAGGAGCGAATCCGATTCTCGCGCCACGGGGCGAGGGCTTTGAGAGCCGCAACGTCCTCAATCCGGCGGCGATTGAGCTCAACGGCTCCATCTATATTCTCTATCGCGCGATGGACAGAGCGAATACTTCTACCATCGGGCTCGCCATCTCTCGCGACGGCGTCACGATAGACGAACGCCTTAGCGAGCCTATCTACGTACCGCGCGCCGACTTTGAGCAGAAAAAAGGGAGCCCGACCGGCAATTCCGGCTGTGAAGACCCGCGCATTGTAGAAATTGACGGAACGCTCTATATGACCTACACCGCGTACGACGGCGTACACGTGCCCTCCGGCGCGGTCTCGTCAATCTCGGTAGAAGACTTCCTCGCGCGCAGGTGGCAGAACTGGGGCACTCCCTTCATCCTGACGCCCGAAGGCGTTGACGATAAGGACCTTGTCCTCCTACCTGAAAAGATGAACCCCGTTAGAAACTTCGTTTCTAACGGGGTGAACGGGAATTATTTGCTCTACCATCGTATTAATAACCGTATCTGCGCCGACATCCTGCCCGACCTCTCTTCTGGCAAGCGTGTAAGCCGTTGTATAGAAATTATGGCTCCGCGGCACGGGATGTGGGACGGAGCGAAGGTGGGGAGCGCGGCGCCGCTCATAAAGGTCGCGGGCGGAAACTGGCTGATGGTCTACCACGGCGTCTCGCGTCACGCTACGTACCGCCTCGGCGCCGCGCTCCTCGCGTCTGACGGCACCACCCTGCTTGCACGCACGGCCGACCCCATCTTTGAACCGCTGGAGAAGTATGAGAAGGAGGGCGAGGTCGCGAACGTTGTCTTCTCCTGCGGCGCCGTCGTCAGAGACGACAAACTATTTCTCTACTATGGCGCCGCCGACAAAGTCATCGGCGTCGCGATTGCCTCGCTTAAACACGTCGTTGACGCGCTCACATGAAGCTAAAAACTAATTTCAAAACATACCAGCGAGTCGGCAGACCGGAAAATGGTAGTAAGACTTGGCCTAGCGGCCCGGAGCGCGACCATTTTCTGGTTTGCTGGCGAGCGGGTTTTGAAATGAGTTTCTAATTATGACTAAACTCATCATTTTTGACCTTGACGGCACGCTCGCAGAGAGTAAGCAGCCGCTCACCGTAGAGATGGCGGCATACCTCGCGCGGCTTCTCGCCATCACCCGCGTCGCCGTCATCTCCGGCGGCGCCCTGCCACAGTTTCTCAAGCAGGTGGTCGCCCAACTGCCGAAATCTGCGGACCTCGCGAATCTCTACCTCCTGCCCACCTCGGGCGCGGCGCTCTATGAACACAACAGTCCCTCGACTTCGCTCGGGACAAGCGCAGACGCTTGGAATAAGATTTATGAAGAACGCCTTTCAGAAAAGGAGGCGCATACTATTGAAGCCGCGATGCGCGCGGCGGCAGAAGAGACCGGCCTCATCAACTTTAGAGAACAGTCATGGGGCGAGCGCATTGAATATCGCGGCGGCCAGGTGACGCTCTCTACGCTCGGCCAACAAGCGCCGCTCGCGCTGAAAAAAGCGTGGGACCCCACGCATGCGAAGCGCCATAAGCTCCAAGCGAATATTGCGGAGCGCCTGCCCGAGTTCTCGGCCGGCATCGGCGGAGTAACTTCAATTGATGTCACAAAACGCGGTGTAGATAAAGCGTACGGCATCCGTAAGCTCTGCGAGCGCCTCAACATCAACGAGTCCGACGCGCTCTACGTCGGCGACGAGCTGGAGAGCGGCGGCAACGACGAGGCTGTCTATAAAACTTCTGTCCAAACAAAAGCCGTCGCTACCCCCACCGACACCGAACGCCTGATTGAATCCCTCCTCACTGCTTCATAAGACGCACGAGGCGGATGACCTCAAACGAGTGGCGGCCGCCAAGGGCGTGGAAGGCGGGTGAGAGGCGCTCGCTCCCGGCGGTTGCGAGCGCCTCGTGTACCTCGTCTACTATTCGGAGCGGCACGAGATGTGCGAAGTCGGCGCGTACCAGCTTCCCTATTTCTGAAAGTTCCTCTAAGTGATGCACGATAGTGCTCGCGGTAAGTCCGCGAAGAATCACTGCGTTTTTAAGCGTTTTTGCTTCGCGCACTGTGGACAGCGTTTCTGCAAGTCGGCCTGGTAATGTCATGGTGCGTTTCGGATTTCGTGCTTCGTGCTTCGTGCTTTCTGTAATAATTGCTCCTCCCATCGCCTTCACAAACTTCTTCTGCATTGCGATTATTTCTGCTTCGGACATTCCTGCCTGCCCCGAGTCTGGTCGAGGGGCGAACGCCTCGCGCGCCGCCTCCGAGGCGGCGCGGAAGTCTCTGTCCTTCTTCAGAATTTCTGGATGCACTTCAAGCGCCCGAGCATTGAGGCCAGTGAGGTGTACTCCCGAGAGCCGCCGCACCCGCGAGAGCGCGACGTATCCCTGCCCATACTCAAATGCTTTTGATAAATCCATAATCGCGGCGTCCATACTCATCCCCTGGCTCTTGTGCACCGTCATCGCGTAGGCGAGCCGGAGCGGTATCTGGCTAATGCTCGCCTTCACTTTCCCCTGCTCCTCCAACTGCCACTCCATCGGCTCCGCAGTTATCTTTAGCCCGTCCTTCGTCTTCACAATCGGCATCCCGTCTGCCCCAAAGCCGGTCACGAGCCCGAGCGTGCCGTTGACGAACCTCCCCTGCCTGCCTGCGCCGGCAGGCGGGAAAGAGTTTTTAGTGAACATCACCGCGGCGCCCTCCTTCAGCTCCAAGACCTCCGGCGAGAGGCATCCGCGTATGAGCCCCTGCACGAGCGAATCCTTCCCTCTTGACGTCATATGAAATCTTTTTGCCTTGCCCGGGAGCCTTGCAAGCTCGTCGGCGTTGATGCGGTCAACATCGGCATTATGCGAAAAAAGTTTCGGTGTATCTAACGGGAGTTCCGACACTCCCGCACTGCGCGCCATAAGCCGTTCGTGATGCATCTCTTCAACCTCTCCCGAACGTATCGCCGAGAGCACTTGTAGAAAGTCGATGTCGTCCTGCCGATACTGCTCGGTGAGGTAGCAGGTAATCAGGTTCAGGTCGCGCCATGTTGGCGACACGTAGGCAAATTGGACTTCGCGAGACCGTCCCCCTTCGCTGAAGCTTCGGCGGGCCACAGGCGGGAGTTGGAAGAAGTCGCCGACGAGAACTACCGTGAGCCCGCCAAAGGGCTTGTCAACGCGGCGCACTTCTCGGCAGACCGCGTCCGCCATCTCAAACGTCGCCGAGGAGAGCATTGAGATTTCCTCAATGATAAGCACCTTCGCCTTCATGATGCGCTTCGCGATGTGCTCCTTGCCCGCGATGCGGTCCACATCGGCGCGAGAGAGCGACTCCGCGATGCCGATACCGCTCCAGGAGTGGAGCGTGAGCCCGCCAACGTGCGTTGCGGCAATACCAGTCGCCGCCGTGACCGACGGCTCAATACCCGAGGCGCGCAACCACGCAACGAACTCGTTTATCGTATGCGTCTTCCCGCTCCCGGGCTCGCCGGTGAGGTACACATTCGCACCCGTCTTCAATACTGCGAGCGCCTCGCCTTGGGTCATCCGCGCATTCTACCAGATGGCTCTAGCGGTGTAACCAGTTCCAGATTTTTGCGAAGGCGTAGCCGATGACACAACCGACGACAAAGGCGACGACGATGACCGTGATAGCCGCAGAGAGGTCAAATGCCTTTACGACGACCGGTATACTGACCATATGCGCCCATTGGCTGAAGTTGACGAGCGCCTGCGCCCACCCAAGGGCGACAAGGATGGCCCAAATAAGGTGTAGCAAAGCCAAGAGCTTGCCGAGCGCGAGCCCCGTCTTCCCAGGATTTAAATGTTGATTCATGCCGATAGCATTATGGCTAATGCTTTGATTATACCGCCGCCCTGCTCCGCAGGGCGGCGGCTGGTGCACAACTCGCTTGTAGCGTACTTTAGCGGATGCCGGTGTCGCAAAGAATGACTGCTATGGCATATGCGTCCGGCGAGACAGTTACGTTTATCTCGCTACAGCGCGGGAATGTTGAACCACTTGAAGCGGCAAGCGTATAGGAGCCGGGCGGGAGCGAGAATTCAAACGTGCCGTCTATGTCCGAGTTCCCTATGATGAAGGGCGATGCGGAGTTGGCGCGATATATCGCTATCGCCGTCGCATACGGCCTGTTCGCGCACCCGGGGTCGGGCGGGTCTCGCACCACCGGACAGGTGGGTCCGAGCAGTACGGTCCCGCGCACGCCAGAGGTATACGGCAAGATACTGCCGCCCCCGCTACCTCCGCCTCCCGTGGTGCTTGTCGCGACCACCTCCGGACACGGAGCGAACTCGCAGTTCGGGCCGACACGCCCGACGGCGGAGCCATCAAGATAAATCTTCGCCTCCGTGGTACACGCCTGCCCGTCGCCCGGCGCCTTCGCTGTACGCACATTCACCGCCCAGAGCGCCATAGCGATTGCTAGAGCCATCGCCCCGAGGGCTATGACATATCTCCTCATCCCTTGAGCATAACAGATAAAAATAAAAAAACCCGTCCCAGCGAAGAGACGGGTCTCTCCATCGGCGCGGGTCGCGAATTACGTCTTTGGCGTAGCGGCGACGAGTACCGCACGAGCGTTTTCCAAAATCGCAATTTCGGCGAGCTCCCCATTGATTGCTTCCAGCTCTTTTACGAGCTTTGCTTTCTCTACGAGTAACCCCCTCTTTTGGGCAATACGCCGTTCCGCACCTGCATACACTTCCATGCTGTTTGCCCCGTTCTTCTTATGAGAGATTGCCTTGAACTGCAGTACTTCGCGGTCCGGTGCGGCCTTCCGCGGCGGATTGGGGAGACCCTTACAGGATTCAAGAATGACTTCTTTGATTACCTCAAACCCGACACGGCGCCCGTAGAATATCGCTTTGCTTCCTTTCGTGTCGGTATAATGGCCTTTCATGAGTCTTGTGCGAAAGACGACGCCGGTTCCCGCACGGACGCCGCTCTTGGGTATGGATTTGTAAAGAGAGAATCTCCCGACCGGCAGTTTCGCGAACTCTGGATCGTGGCGATGGTCTCCCATCCACAACACCGCAACACGTGAGCCCGCCAGAAGCACTCTGCGAGCCAGTTCTACCAGCGTTGCCTTCTGTCTTTCCGGTGATAGTGACAAGGTACACCTCCTCACTTAAGTCAATCGGTAATGTGAATATCGAAACTCATATTCCGTCAATAAGCTATAACGAAAATGCCCCTCTGTCAACGCGCACTATTTCATTTCTTTATCCTACGCACGCCCTTGAATTTCGTCGCCTTGCACGCCATCTGGTCCATGAATTTCTTATCGGCTCTGCGCTTCGTCCAACGCTTGTTCTGCGGGCTGTAGACCTGGTCGCGCTTTTTCACCTCTCCCTTGCGTCCCGCCTCCGGCGGTGGATTCGTCGCCATATGCTTGCATTGTATCATTTTTCCCCTTCTCTTCCCCTTTTCTCGTTTTTTATACACTATCCACGACTTGTACCTATAGCGACAAGTTATGGATAGTTAGACCAGATACGCGTCTTGGCCGTAGCCGGCGACGCCGAGATATTCTGCCTCGCCTGCGAGAATCGCTTCATATGGCTCGCAGGCGAAACAGCCCGCGGGGCCGCTTGATCGGCCAGATCGCGGACACTCATATGCGCGATTTTCACGAGCGTCTTTCACCTTTCGCGCGAGCGCGAGCACCTTCTCCCTCGCTTCATCCGCATCCGGCAACAATACGTCAGTCGGAGTGCCGTTCTTCTCCAGGTACCAATACGCCGCGCCGCTCACGCGGCGCTTCTGGAGCACCTGAAGGAGCAGAAGATAAATGGGCAGTTGGAGCGAGTCGCCATCTTCTTCATTCTTCCCTGTTTTGAAATCAATAATACGGATGCTGTCGTCTGCCTCCACGTATTCAAGCCAGTCAATGAGTCCGCAGAGTACAATATTCTCATCTTCGTCTAGAACAAAGTTCGGCGGCATACTGTTCTCCGACTCCTTCAGCTTCACCGTCTTCTTCGCGAGCGGTCCCGGATTCTTCACAACCCGTTCAATCATCAAGCGGCCGCGCGCCTTCGCGTCCGCCTCTTCTCCGCTACTAGTGAAGCCGCCCTTCTTGCCAGACGCGTTTGCCGCCCACTCCTGCTCAAAATCGGCGAGCAAGTCACGGTGCAGGCGCTCCTCAACCGGCAGTGCCTTGAGCGCCTCCAAGGTCGCGTGCACCGCGCTCCCGAGCGAGAGCGCGGGGTTCACTATCGTAATCTTGCGCCCCGTGTCCGGATTTTTATACACGTTGTGCAGAAAATACAGTCGCGGACATTTCAAAAAGTCCCCCATGGACGAATGCGACACCCACACCGCGCTGTACTTATCCGCCATATTAGAATTTCACTTTCTTACAATACTTTTGCAATTCTTTTTCCAAATCCTCCTGCTCTATTATTGACTCTAAATCCTCTTTTTTATTTTTCGAAACTTTATTATTGTAAAAATCGCGGTATAAATTAAGCAATATATCACTTTCCTTCTCGCTTAATGCTTCATATGTTTTATTATTTTCTTTCAGATAGCGGTCAATTAAAAGCTCATAAAATAAATAACCAACGTCGAAAATCCTCCGTCGCCACGACGCAGCAGCTTCGCGTGACTCAAAATCAAATTCAATCATATAATTACTGATTGCGCAGTCCTCACAGTAATATTTTGGATTATTAGAATAGCCATCGCGCACAGCACCGACTATCGGAATATTTATTAAGTGACAATCGTAACAAATATAATTGGTCCTCGGATAATCAGGAGAATTAGTATCCGGCCTTTTGAAATATTTCAGCTCTA
>Ga0155248_105_pt1 | contig 37872 bp, 41 predicted proteins | sample RifCSPhighO2_02_FD_106216 | JGI IMG/M metagenome (GOLD analysis project Ga0155248, IMG submission 106216) | Candidatus Kaiserbacteria bacterium RIFCSPHIGHO2_02_FULL_54_22 | reverse complement strand
GCGCGCTCCTGCGCGCCGCGGGGGCTTCGGCTCCTTCGGCGAGACCGAAGCCGAGATAGCGAAGTTTATGAATAAGACGGTCGTTACGACCTCGGAGCCAGTGTTCGTCGCCGAGCACACGTTCGCCGACTTTGATATTAATCCGCACTTGAAGAAAAACGTCCTCGCGCGCAAATATGAATCGCCGACGCCCATCCAGGACAAGGCCATCCCGCACGCCCTACTCGGCCAAGACGTCGTCGGTCTCGCCGAGACCGGGACAGGGAAGACGGCGGCATTCCTCATCCCGCTCATTGATAAGGTGATGAAGCAGAAGGGCGAACGCGTGCTTATCATGGCGCCCACTCGCGAGCTCGCCGTGCAGATAGAGAAGGAACTCGCGGGCTTCGCGCGGGGCTTGGGCTTTCGCGGGATGGTCGCGGTCGGCGGCGCCAACATCGGCCCGCAGATTTCCCAGTTGAAACACGACCCGGCGTTTGTCATCGGCACTCCCGGACGCCTGAAGGACTTGATGGAACGTAAAGCGCTCATCCTCACCGGCTTCGGCACTGTCGTCTTGGACGAGGCTGACCGTATGTTGGACATGGGCTTCATTGACGATATGCGCATGATTCTCTCCAAGATGCGTAAGGAGCGCCATACGCTCTTCTTCTCGGCGACGATGGGGAAGGATATTGAACGGCTCATCGGCGACTTCCTCACGAGCCCGGTCATTATTTCAGTAAAGAGACGCGACACGCCCAGTAGCGTGGACCAAGACGTTGTCCGCATCCCGCGCGGGAAGGATAAGTTTGACGTGCTCGCCGAGCTTCTCCAGGACCGCGAGTTCAGCCGCGTGCTCGTCTTCGGCCGCACCAAGTATGGCGTAGAGAAGCTCGCCAAGGCGCTCTCGCGCAAGCATATCCACGCCGAGAGCATCCACGGCAATAAGACGCAGGGAGCGCGCCAGAGGGCTCTGGAGGCCTTTAAGACGGGCAGGGTGACGGTGCTCGTGGCGACCGATGTCGCCGCGCGCGGCCTGGATATCCCCGCCGTCTCCCACGTCATCAACTACGACCTGCCCTCCACCTACGAGGACTACATCCACCGCATCGGCCGCACCGGCCGCGCTTCTCTCAAGGGCCGCGCCCTTACGTTTGTTCAAGGAAGATAGGCCTTCGTCCAAGGCCGTTAATCGTCCGCGCGAGCATATGCTATGCTCGTTAGACGATGCGACCGCGTAACGCCATCTTTATCGGGAATTTTTTCTTTTCCCTCTTCATTGGTCTCATCACCTATATTCTGCTCCCGTACATCTCTACCTTTATGCCGGAGGCATACGCAGGGCTCGTCATAACCTGTGGAGCGCTCGTGGCGGTCATCCTCTTTCCTTTTCTCCCGCGGTTTGTCCATCGTTATGGCGCACAGCGCACCGTACTCGTGTTCGCGATTCTTGAGATGTTCGCTCTTGGGGCTCTCGCTGCGGCACCCGGCCCATTCACTGCGATACTCATCGTCGCCGCGGCTGTCATGTTACAGCCGCTCATCGCGTATGAGCTGGATATCCTCCTTGAGACGACGGTCGTTGAAGAGAATACGACAGGCCGCGTGCGCGCCATCTTCCTTACCGCATGGAATATAGCCGCCCTCGCCGCGCCGCTACTCGTCGGGGCGTTGCTCGCGCGCTCAGACGCATACGAACACGTCTTTCTTGCCGCGGCCATTGCGCTCGCACCGTTCATTGTTCTCTTAACCGTACGCAAGCTTCCGAGAGGCATTCCGCCAAAGATTTCTAGCCTGCGCAACACCCTTGTCCGCATTATGCGGGACAGAGACCTCGCCGCGGTAACGTTCGGACATTTCCTCCTGTATCTCTTTTTCGTATGGGCGCCGTTTTATACGCCGATGTACTTGCACATAGAGCTTGGCATTCCGTGGAGCGAACTCGGCTGGGTGTTCTCGCTCATGTTGTTGCCGTATATATTCGTGCAATATCCTGCCGGCGTGCTCGCCGACCGCGTGTTGGGCGATAAAGAGTTGATGGTCGCGGGATTTATTCTCGCGGGCGCCTCGTTCGCTACCATCGGCTTCTTCACCGTATCAACGCCGCTCCTGGTGATTGTTGCGGCGCTCTTTGTATCGCGCATCGGCGCGGCCCTTGTAGAGGGGATGACCGAGGGACACTTCTTCCGCCGTATGTCAGAAAAGGATGTGAACGCAATCAGCGTCTTCCGCGGCATCTGGCCGTTTACGGAATTTGTGGCGCCTCTTATTGCTAGTGCGATTCTCATATTCGGCGATTTCGAGATGTTCTTCATTCTTACCGGAGGATTCATCGCCGTCGCTGGCGTCGTCTCCGCCCTCCTCATCAAGGACTTCCGCTAAAGCCCGATTTCGGTGCTCAAGGCTAGGTTTCTTTGCGATTGGTGAGCGCGGCGCGGAGGGTCTCGGCGTCGGAGTATTCCAATTCGGAGCCAGCTACAAAATGACTATATGTGATAGAATATGCTTATGCAATTAGAAGACATACGAACAAAGGCAGTGCCAATTCTTAAACGTCGCGCGGTGAGGCGCGCTAGCATCTTCGGTTCGACTGCCCGCCGAGAATCATCGGCTCGTGATATTGATATGCTCGTTGAAATGACTCGCCCCTACGGACTTTTCTCGTTTCTCTCGCTCAAACACGACCTCGAAGACGCACTAGGGACAAAGGTTGATCTTATTGAATACTCTTCAATAAAACCGGCATTACGCGAGCGCATTCTTCAGGACGAAGTTGCTATCTTATGACAGCACCACGAGACGACAAAGTGTTTCTTGAAGATATTCTGACTGCGATCACAAATATAGAAAAGTACATAGCAGACCTATCGCTCGAAACGTTTCGTTTAGATGCTAAAACACAAGATGCCGTGGTCCGGAATCTTGAAATAATTGGCGAGGCAGCGAAGCGAATCTCGGGTTCAATGCGGCACGCATATCCAGATATAGAGTGGAAGCCGGCCGCGGCCATGCGCGACTTTCTTATTCACGAGTATCCCGATGTAGATGTTGAAGCAGTCTGGGACACCATCAAAACTGACTTGCCGGCGTTCAAAACGGGTATCACGCGCTGCTTGAGCGAAGCGCTTGGTAAAACACAATAATTCTCATCAGAACTGGCCGTACCGGCCATGACCTCTCTCAATGGCCGCACTCTCAACTTCGTCCAGGGGCGTTAAATTATGGTACAGTTTATTCATGAATACTCATTCACCAATTTTTAAAGGTGCCGTGATTGGTCTTATTGTAGGTCTAGTCTTCACCGGCTTTCTGTATAGTCCCTCGCTAGCCATGGTGGGTGCTTTATTTGGAGCATTCCCATCTGCGGCGGTTTTGGGATTCTTCACACTTATTTTTGGTTTATCCGTTAACTGGATGGATTCTAGTGTCCCAGTTTTCTTCACACCAATTCTCTATACAGTAGCAGGTTCATTCTTTGGATGGTTCGTAAATTGGTTAACTAAAAAATCTTAGGTTTCTTTGCGGTTCGTGAGCGCGGCGCGGAGGGTCTCAGCGTCGGAGTATTCCAGATGATGTGAATGTCTCAATTTTAGTCCTATAGGACAGAAATTGATACAACTGCATTAGGAAAAAGAAAAACCGACGATATGGTTATGTCGGTTTTGGTATGTGCGCACTCATATATTGGGTCTCCTTTTTCAATTGCCTACGGCCTACTTACTTATTTGTTTGAGAATAATTTGTCGGCAAGAGCTTGTTTTGCCTTGTCCGTCAAATCACTTTGTTTCAGCATCTCTTTCACTTGATACAGGTTGGCGATGAGCCGAGTGCCACCCTTGTCCTTCTTCTTGTGCATCCCTTGCGCGTGTGCGATGTTGATCAATTCTTGCACAAGGTCAGGCCAGAGAAGCAACAATTTTCGCGATTCGCGCCGGAAAGTATCGGGAGACGAAGTTTCTCGGAGAATGCCGAGCCTCTTCTCCTTCTCTTTTGCCGGTTTGGCGCGTTGAGCGGCTTCCATCTCTGCTCGCAACTGAATCTCTGCTCGCGATTCATATACTTGCTTTTCTGATGCGATTCCCGCATCGCGGAGTGCATCTTGCAACGTTCCCATCAGAGGTTCTCCTTTTAGAAAGTAGCACCAATGTGCTACCAGATATATTCAAGCATGCGTGCGTAAAAATGTCAAATCATTCAGATGTAAAAACCTCCAAAGAAATCGTGAGTGAAAACAACCTTATCTCTGTACAAAATGTCTTCGTGCCCTAAGAATTTTGCGATATCTCCATTCCATGTGACCTGATACCTCCAATCGCCGTCTTCATATTTTGAAGGACCTCGCGGTTGGAATTCTTTTTGTTTTTCGCCCGCGGACATGGCTTTCTTCAGAAAACTGAACGTTTGATGCGTAAATTCTTCGTTACCATGGTATTCCTTTTCCATACCGCCCCCGTAATATGAGGACCAGATCAGCTCATTTTTATACCATACTGTTTCTCGCCCCCATGACTGGAAGTGTCCTCCGTAGCTGTCTTTATAATAGAGATCGCCGTCCCGATGTTCCAATTCGTGGAAACCAACTTCGCTTGGTCTAATCTCTGCTCCGCCGCCGGCGTAAGTCTTTAGCGAAGCTTCACCGATGAAGCTATTTAATTTCACAATAAATTCTTTGTCCATATCTGAAAGTATACCAAAGTAATCAAGTCTCTTTGCGGTTAGTGAGCGCGGCGCGGAGAGTCTCGGCGTCGGAGTATTCAAGCTCACTACCGGTGGCGAGGCCGCGACCGAGCATTGAAATCTTCAAGTGGTCACGGTAGGGAGCGAGGAGAGAGCGCACGCGGTCGGTGGTGTGCTCTCCCTCGCTCGTCGCCGAGAGCGCGAGAACGACTTCTTGTCCGCCGGAGGCGGACCCGCCTCCGGCGGGTAAACCTTTTTGCAGATGTTTTTCAACCCTCCGCACGAGTTCCTTCTCTCGGAAGGCCCCCTTGCCGGTGAGCGTCAGCACGCCGCCGAGGACGAAGTAGCGGCCGCGGTAGGTGCCTGCACGCTCCACTGCAGAGAGGTCTTGGTCTTTTTCTACTATCATTAAAAGCGAGTCATCGCGCATTTTATCCGAACAATAATTACAAACAGTTGCGGCGCTTCCGCCGTTATAAAAGCGCAAGCACTCGGAGCACCGATGAACATCTTTGCCCAGCGTTGCGACGAGCTCGGCGAGCCTCGCGCGCTCCTCGGCGGGCTCGGCGAGGAGATAATAGACGAATCGCTTGCCCTGCCGCGGCCCGATGCCGGGGAAGCGGGCGAGCGCGCGAGCCAATTCTTCAATGTGGTCCATTAAAATTCTGCGGCGAGTTCGCCGTAGCCCGACTTATCTACCGACTGGAAGGTCGCGCGCTTCTCGTCAAAGTAGAGCTCGGTTTTTCCGGTCGGACCGTTCCTGTGCTTCTCTATAAGAATCTCTGCGATGTTCGGCCGGTCGCTCTCGGGATTCCTTTTATCCTCGCGGTGGATGAACATTACGACGTCTGCGTCTTGTTCTATGGAGCCCGAATCGCGCAGGTCGGAGAGACGGGGCTTGCCGCCGCGCTGTTCTACCGCGCGGCTAAGCTGGGAGAGCGCGATGACGGGGACCTTGAGCTCGCGCGCGAGATTTTTCAGGGAACGCGAAATCTCGGTCACTTGTTGGACGAGCGAATCAGAACTCTTGGTTGACGTTGGCGCCATGAGTTGGAGATAGTCCACGATAATGAGTCCGATGCCGCGGTCGCGCTTGAGCCGTCTCGCGACCGCCCTCATCGCGAGGATATTGTTGCCCGGCTTGTCGTCAATGAAGATGGGCGCCTTGGAGAGCGATTCAAGCGCGTCGCGGATGCGATTGAAGTCCTCTTCTTCTTTCACCGCTCCGGTGCGCAGTTTCCATGAGTTGACGAACGACTCCGCCGCGAGCATGCGGTCAATCAGTTGTTCCGAGCTCATCTCAAGCGAGAAGATACCGACGGGGACGCCGTGGCGCACCGCGGCGTTCCGGGCAATATCCAAGGCAAGCGACGTCTTACCTATTGAAGGTCGCGCGGCAATAATAATAAGGTCAGAAGGGTGGAAGCCCGAGAGCAGGTCGTCAAGGGCAGGGAAGCCAGACGGCACACCGCGGATGCCGCTCTCCTTCTTAGAGAGCGCTTCAATGCGGTCCCACGCCTCGTGAATCTTATCGCCGATGGCGGTGAACGTATGCGCGGCAGAAGCGTCGCCGATAGCGTAGATGCTCTTTTCGGCTTCGTCCAGCACTTCCATCGTGTCGCGTGCCTCGTCGTAGGCCAGCTCGCCGATGCTGAATGCGGCGTCAATCAAGGAGCGCATCAACGACTTGCGCGAGACGAGGTCGGCGTAGTGGGAGAAGTTGCCTGGCGCCGGCGCCGACCCGGCGAGCTCCGCGAGATAGCTCCTGCCGCCGCTACGTTCCAGGAGCCCCTGGTCCTGCATTCTTTGCGAAAGAGTCAAAAGGTCTATCGGCTCGCCGCGCTCGGCGAGTTCGCGCATCACGCCGAATATGAGCCGATGCTTCTCTGCATAAAAGGACTCCGGACGGATGAGGTCTAAGACATCATGGATGGCGTCAGGCTTGAGGAGGAGGGCGCCCAGGAGAGCACGCTCGGACTCAAGGGATTGGGGCGGGATTCTATCGGTAGCAGCCATTCCACCGAGTTTACCACTACAAACGTTTCGTCAACACTGGCCCGGAGGGTCCGTCGTCCACATGATATCCACTCTTCTCAATATCGTCTCGGATGCGGTCAGCCTCGCGAAAATCCTTGGAGGCGCGCGCCGCCTCCCTGCGAACGAGCAGGTCTCTCACTTCGGAGGGCACCTCGTCTTCTGTAAGCTCTCCCACCGACGACGGGTCAACGATGGAGAGGCCGAGATGCGCGTCGGCGTCTTCTAGGAGCCCCCACTTCTCTTCAGGCGTGTATTCTTCGCTCTTCAGAGAATCCCAGAGGATGCCGAGCGCCTGCGGGGTCGCGAGGTCGTCCCGTAGTGCGGCGAGCAGGCGGACGCGCGCTTCGGAGGGCTCGCTTTTACGCCCCGATTCTGCGGCGATGTCGCGCGACATTCTCCACAGCCGTTCAAGCGCGCTTGCGGCGCCTGCGAGCGCGTCCCACGAGAAGGAGAGGGGAGTGCGATAGTGCGCTTGCAGATAGAAATAACGGAGCGCGAGCGGGTGGAATCCTTTGGCGACCACATCAGAGAGACATACGATGTTCCCGAGCGACTTTGACGCCTTCTCGCCGCCGGTGGTGAGGAAGGCATTGTGGAGCCAATAATGCACGAAGGTGCGTCCGCTCGCCGCTTCTGACTGCGCGATTTCGTTGTTGTGATGCACGGCAATGTGGTCCTCGCCGCCGGTGTGGATATCAATCTCTTGGCCCAGGAGCGAACGCGACATCGCAGAACACTCAATGTGCCAGCCCGGGAAGCCAAGGCCCCATGGGCTCTGCCATCCGAGTTTGTAGTCTGGTTTCCAGAGCACGAAGTCGGCCGGATGACGTTTTTCTCTATGCATCTGCACGCGCGCGCTCTTCTGTTGGGCACTCACATCAATCCCGCCGAGCTCGCCATAGCGAGGGAAGCGCGAAGTGTCAAAATAGACTCCTTCGCTGGTTTGATACGCGTACCCCTTTTGTTCAAGCGTTTTGATAAGCGCGATTTGTTCTGGGATATAGTCGCTCGCGCGGGGGAAATGCACCTCCTTCGTATCTACGTGTAGCTCCTCTAAGTCGTCCAGAAAGAGTGCGGTGTATCGGTCGGCGAGCACGTGCATATTCTCAAGCGTGAGCTTCATACCCTCGCGCTTCAGCCCTTTTGTCATCTTGTCCTCACCCTCGTCGCCGTCCGACACCAAGTGTCCGAAGTCGGTGATATTAATAACGCGGCGTACGCGATAGCCGCCCGCGGCAAGCACGCGGGCGAGCGTATCGGAGAAGACATACGCGCGCAAGTTGCCGATATGCGCGGGACCATAGACCGTCGGTCCGCACGAATAGAGCAGAACGATTCCCGGCCTTTGCGGCACAAAAAGCTCTTTCTCGCCCGAGAGCGTGTTTGTGAGGAATATTCGCGCGGCCCGATGACGCGGCTGATTCTTTCGTTTCCCGAATATGCTCGCGAGAAGACCCATACGTCAGATCCACCGTTTCCTCGCGACGAAGAGCGTCAGTAACAAAGCTACGGCAAACATGATCCCGAGGATTATCCAAAATCCATTCGGCGTATCGACAAACGGCATATCCGTGGCTTTCATCGCGAATATCTTGGCGATAAGCGCGAGGGGCAGAAAGATGAAGCTGACCACCGTAAGTATCTTGATAATTTCGTTCTGCTTCGCGGACAATAACGCATTGTTGGTCTCGCGCATTTCGGTGGCGATAGCCCGATGCGTCTTCACGACCCGCGCGACATGCGCGCGCTCCGCGAGCATGCGGAGCGCGCGTTTAGCGAACGACGGGCCGAAGAAGCCGGTGTGGTCAAGCGCGTCAAGGAAGTTCCGCAAGACCTCTTCCTGATTCGCGAGGGCGGATTCCATATGGAGGAATTCGCGGCTGATGTTAGAGATTGAGCGTACGGTCGTCCGCTCATGGCCGTCAAACATGTCTTTCTCAACACGTGCGAGGTTGCCGGCGACATGGTTCGTATGGTCGCGCATCGCAGTGTAGAGATGCACGAAGAGGATTTCAAGCAACGTGTCGGTGGCAATAGGAACCTTCCCTGTGACAAGCTGTTGCGCTTCAAGGAGCTTCTTGAGGTGGTGCAGAGGAGCGACAACTTCGTAGCGCACGGTCAGAATAAAGTCCTTGCCGACGACAAAATCAACCTCTTGGCTCTTCGTCTCGCCGTCTCCCACGCCCTGGGTGGGGAAGTGGAGGACGAGAAGCACCATCCCGTCGTCGGTGATTGTAGTCGGCACAGGGGTCGGCGCCAGCATCTCTCGTTCTATCCGTTCGTTGACAGAGAATTCCCGCGCGACCTGCCGAATCTCGTTCTCAGTCGGTTGTTCAAGGTCAACCCAAACCCCGCCTTCGTACTCATGCCGAAATATCATGCTTCTAGAATACCATGCGTATGCTACACTGGAGGCACTATGGACTCTGGAGAACCATATCGTCGGGGACGCACCATTATCGCGCGCGGCGTTTCGTTCGCTCTCGTCGCCGCAGTCGCGTTTGGCGCCGGACTCGCTGTCGCCGACGGAGGTTCTTCTGCGTCGGTAGCCGCGCGCATCCCGCTCATCGGCGACGGTCTTGACGCGACGCCGAGCCAGAATGCCGACCTCACCGATTTTTGGAAAGCGTGGAATGCGCTTGAGACGCACTACATTACTACGCACGCATCTTCAACGGTGCCTTCGGATAAAGAGCGTGTCTACGGCGCGATAGAAGGCCTCGTCGCTTCGTATGACGACCCCTACACCGTCTTTTTCCCGCCCAAAGAAGCGAAACAATTCGCCGAGACCATTTCGGGGAGCTTCGGAGGGGTCGGTATGGAGATTGACGTGAAGGACGACATATTGACCGTTATCGCGCCCCTGAAGGGTACGCCAGCGGAGGCGGCCGGCATCAAGGCGGGCGACCAGATCGCCGCCATAGACGGGAAGTCAACCGACGGTCTCTCGACCGACAAGGCCGTGAGCAAAATTCGCGGTCCGCTCGGCACGACGGTGGAGCTCACGATTATTCGCGACGGGAAATCGCTGGATGTGAAGATTGTCCGCGATACGATCCAAGTCCCCGAGACCGAAGACGGTCTTGATTCGGAGAGCGGCGTGTACCACATTGCGCTCTACGAGTTCACCTCCAGTTCGGTCAATCTTTTTAACCAAGCATTCGCGCGGTTTAAGAAGTCGGACTCGCGGAAACTGGTCATTGACCTGCGCGGCAACCCGGGCGGGTATCTGGAGGCGGCGGTTCATATCGCGAGCCATTTTCTCCCCAGGGGCGCGAATGTCGTTACCGAAGATTTCGGCGGAAAAGAAGAAAATAAGACCCACGCGAGTCTCGGATATTCTGATGTGCCGAGAGGAACGAAGATTGTCGTACTTATTGACGGCGGGTCGGCCTCGGCCTCCGAGATTTTCGCCGGCGCCCTCCAAGACTATCGCGCCGCGACCATTATCGGCACAAAATCTTTCGGCAAAGGGTCTGTGCAAACGCTTCTGGACCTCGGCGACGGCTCATTGAAGATTACCGTCGCGCGCTGGGTCACGCCTAGCGGCCACTGGATTATGGACAACGGCGTGACGCCCGACATCGTCGTGCCGTATACGAAGGAAGACGTCGCCGCGAAGAAGGACCCGCAAATGGCGCGCGCCGTCACATTTCTGACGATAGGGAAGTAGTGCATTGCCGGCAGGGCAGGGTTTTGTTGATATACTGTTAAAAATCTAAAAATGCGCACACAAAGTCGCCCAAATGGGTTTTTACTCCATGATGTACTCGTCATCGCCATAAGCGTTGGCGTTGCTGTGTTTCTGGTGCGGACAGAGGTTCTGGTACGGATACTAACGTCCGCCCGCGAGCTGGAATTTCTGGGAAGTTTTATAGCGGGCATCTTTTTCACCTCGGTATTTACCACTGCGCCGGCCATAGTCACGCTTGGCGAGATCGCCCGCATCCACGCGGTCGTGCCGACAGCCCTGTTCGGGGCGATTGGGGCCGTTGTAGGCGACATCATCATTTTCCGATTTATTCGGGACAAGTTTTCCGAACACTTAATTGAGCTGGTCGGGCACCGGAACGTGAGCAGAAAAATGCGAACATTCTTTAGATTAAGGCTTTTCCGCTGGTTATCGCTCTTCGTGGGAGGACTTATCATCGCTTCGCCGCTTCCCGATGAGCTCGGTATCAGCTTGCTCGGCTTTTCAAAAGTTAAGATATCCCGATTCGTCCCGCTCTCATTCGCTTTCAACTTCATCGGCATCGTGCTGATAGGCCTAGTCGCTCGGGCGATATGAACGTGCTTTTAACGACCGGGAAGTAACTCGTATCCCATTTAATAAAAAGCTCCGCGAATTCCGCAGGACTTTTCGAAAGGCAGATATCCGTTATTTTACATAACCACTTTACCTTAATTCGTCCTATAGGTTATAATAAGGTAAAGTGAAAAGAGAACAGAAAAGACGGGTAAAGATGAAGAACTTGTTGTTGCGGTCGATTGCTGTGGCTGGAGTCATCAGCATCGTGCTTATGGCGCCGAAGATGACGCGCGTATTAAAAGAATTGGATCGCCCGGCCAAGAATCGCGCACAATTATACAGACGCATCACACAAGGTATCAATAGGTTGGAACGAGACGGTCTCGTTACCGTTTCTGGAGAATACGCAAAACGTCGTGTGAAGATTACGGATAAGGGCAGGGAAGTGGTAGAACAAATTGAATTCGGGGAATATGTGATAGAGGAGCCTGCATTTTGGGACGGGAAGTGGCGTGTGCTTATTTTTGACATCAGCGAACGTCGACGACGTACGCGTACTCAACTCCGCCGGTTATTAGACGGTGCAGGTTTTATGAGAATTCAAGACAGCGTATGGGTGCATCCGTATCCCTGCGACGAATTCATTTCGCTTGTCCGTGCACATCTGAAGAGCGGTGTAGGCGAGATGCGCATTTTCGTCGCGGAGGCTCTAGAATCCGACAAGTCCCTGCGAGAGCACTTCCGTCTAGGTTTACCTTAGTATATCCTATAGGTCACCGTAAGGTAAAGTGATATTGAGAAATTTGATTAATAATACGATGTGAAGTAAGATGGCAGTATATGAAAGTCGTTTTACTAAAAGACGTGAAGGGGGTCGGGCGCGCGCATGAGGCCATAGAAGCCAGGGACGGCCACGCGCTCAACTATCTCATCCCGCAGAAGCTCGCGATCGCGGCCACAGCGGCCGCGCTGAAGGAGGCGCAGGCCCGCCAGAAGCAGGTTACGGAGCGCAAAGAGCTTGACACTAAACTGCTCGCGCAGAACATCGCGGCGCTCGCCGATGCTCGCCTTGTAATCAAAGCGAAGGCCAATGAAAAGGGCCATCTCTATGACGCGGTAGGGGAGAGCGAGATAAGCGCCGCGGCCAAGGAGCAGGCGAAGGTAGACCTCCCTGTTGAGGCGATAAAGATTGATCGGCCTTTTAAAGAGCTCGGTACGTTTGATATCCCCGTCGCCGCCGGCGAAACCTTCGGCACGTTTTCCATCACGATTGAAGCGGAATAGTCTTAAACGACATCGGCGACTTTTTTGGCGATGATGCGGCCGGTGAAGTTCGTCTTACGGCGAGTGCGGTAGCTGACGGTGCCGGTAGCGAGAGCGAAGAGCGTATGGTCGCGGCCGACCGCCACATTTTCCCCCGCCTCAATCTTGGTTCCGCGCTGGCGGACAATAACCATGCCGGGCCTGGCAGTTGCGCCGTCAGCGAGCTTCACCCCGAGATATTTCGGATTTGAATCCTTGAGGTTTTTTGCCGAACCGCCGGCCTTGGTTGATGCCATAGTGGTATAGTTTTACTCAATGAGTATAGCAGACATTGGTGAGAAATGCAAAAACTTCCTTGCCAGAGTTTCGCGCGATGCCCTCATCCTCGCCATTATCGTGCTTACCGCGCTTTTCGGCTTCGGGCTCGGATATCTGGCGGGGTTGGACTCTGTTACAATATAGAAATATGAACGATGACTTGACACGCCCACCGGTACCGCCGATACAACAGGCCGCACAGCTGGATACGGTCGAGAAGCTGGCCCGCGTAGTCCACGAAGGAGGTCGGACGATGCCCTCCGAGCGTCCGCTTCTCGTCTGCAAGCCGAAAAAAATAGAGTCATGGCGCGTATTCAAGATTATGTCGGAGTTCATAGAAGGGTTTGACATCATTCGCCGCTACGGGCTCGCCGCGACCTTCTTCGGCAGTTCACGCGCCTCGCTTGAGGACGAGGTGTATCGGCACGCGACCGAGCTCGCGAGTCGCCTCGCGAAAAGAGGTTTCGCCGTTATTACCGGAGGCAGTGCCGGCATTATGCAGGCCGCGAACAAGGGAGCTTTTGAGGCCGGAGGCGTGTCAGTCGGGCTGAATATCAATCTGCCAGAATTGCAGACCTACAACCCATACCTTACCGAGAAATTCGGCTTTGACCATTTCTTCGTGCGGAAGGTCATGCTGACCTACGCCTCCGAGGTGTATGTTTATTTCCCGGGCGGCTTCGGCACGTTGGACGAGTTTTTTGAAATCGTGACACTCATACAATCTAAGAAGATTCGCACGGTGCCCATTATTCTTTACGGAAAAGATTTTTGGGAACCATTGCTTGGTTTTATTGAAAAGACGCTTTATAAGGACTATGCGGCTATTGATGAAGGAGATATGAAGCTTTACACACTTATTGACTCGGTTGACGAAGCATACGACTACATACTCGCGCACGTTTCTTGTTAGAGCGCGGTTTTGCACTTTTCCGAAAGGGAAGTGGTCATTTCGGTGATATGCTATCCCCATATGGCACGAACAAAATATTCTGCCCGGAAACTTCAAGTGTACGCGTTTTGGACCGGCTTTTTAAGCACGATTATCAGTTTGTCCCACGTCATTATCATCGCATTGAAAAAATAAAGCCTACCGCGCATGGGGTAGCGGGGGACCGAATTCATACCATTCGCACAATATATCTTTTGCGAATGCTATGCTTTAAGGTTCTGTATGAACATGATAAGCCACTGCCATATCTGTGAGAGAAGATAGAGGAGATAGCTGAAATTCTCTTGGCCGGCCGGAGAATTGACAATAGCTTCAAGGGAGATGCCGAAGAAAGAGAGGCCGAGAACGAAAATGAATACCCAGAAGACGAGGTTGAGCATGCCCCATATTATATCACATTGGAGGGGGTGCTAGAATCTCGGCATGACGAGACGAGCCACGGCTTTACAGCATTTAAAGAAAGCAGACCCGTATCTCCATAAGGCTACATTAGGACACCACACTTCCCTACCAGCGCAACTGGTCGCCAAACGGACGAGCGCTGAACTGTTCGAATCGCTTGTGTCAACCGTCGTTTCGCAACAGCTTGGCCTCGCGGCCGCAGACGCAATCTTCACGCGTGTCAAAAAAGTGTGCGGAGGCCGTGTGACCCCCGAATCGGTTTTGAAGGTTCAGCCACAGACCCTTCGGAAGGCCGGCCTTTCTAGTGCAAAGGTAAAAACGCTTAAAGCGATTGTCGCGACGGTACAAAATGGCGAGCTCAATCTACTTTCATTAAAAAAGATTTCTGAAGCAGACGCCGCAGAAAGACTCATACAGATATGGGGGCTCGGCCCCTGGTCGGTAGAAATGTTCCTCATGTTCGCGCTCGGTCGCGCTGACGTGTTTTCGCCAGGCGACCTCGGCCTCGCCCGCGCGATGGAAACGCTCTATGAACTTCCAAAGAATTCCCCGCGTGAGACGCTCATCGCAATTTCGCAGAAGTGGTCCCCGCACCGCACCTACGCATCGCTTCTCCTCTGGGCCACTAGAGATACGCGAGTGGGTCGAGATACGCGTTCGGAGGCGCGACGGGTATAGTGACGACTGACCCGCTCCGACAGGCGTATTGCTTAAACGAAATCGCTTCAGTTACATATAGACCGAGATGAAGGTGGGGTCCCGTCGCGTAGCCGGTATTGCCGGAAAATCCAATGACCTGGCCGGTAGAAACCGTAGCCCCCTTTTGCACGCTGATATCAGAGAGGTGGGCATAGAGGGTCGTGAGGCCGTTTGGGTGTTGGATAAGCACCCACTTCCCGTACTGGCAATTTGGTACCGCACCGTAATTAATCGCGAGTACGGTCCCTACAAGCGCGGAGCGAACCGGAGTGCCGATGAGCGCGCGAAAGTCTACGCCATTGTGCGTTCCAGAAACGTAGAGCCGTTGCGAGGCCGAGGTCTTGCCGAATTGTTGCGTGACAAACACGGTGTCGAGCGGCCATCGTAGCACCCCCTTGCCTGCGGGAGGGATACGACTCGGGTCGAGCACGTACTGAAGTTGCGATTCAAGTTCAAACAGCGCGGCCTCAAAGGCAGTCTCCTCGGCTTTTTTAGCCGCTATGATTTTTTGATACGCGCTTTCCTGATTTTTCGTATCGGTGAGGAGCTTCTGTTGCGCCGTTTTCTGGAGGTCAATAGATTTCTTCTGCAACGAAAGCTCGTTGTGGAGCGCGACGAGAGTCGCCTTCACTGCGGCTACCTCGTCCCGATTCGTCGTGAGTTCGGTGCGCACTGCGCGCAAGTTGTTGATGTCGTCTGCGAGCGCCCTATTAAATTGCCGAGCGCGGTCGGCCGCCTGCCACGCATCGCCGAGCGTGCGTGAGGAGATGAGCTTGACAACAAGAGAGTCCTCCTCGTCTTGGGCGGTAGACCGAAGCGCTTTCGCTATCGCATCTTGGTCGGCAGAAATTGATTCCTCTTTATCTCCGATGGAGAGCGTGAGGTCCTTAATTTTAAGATTGGCCGAGGAAATCTTATTTTGCGTTGCCTGAATCTCGCTTGCGAATTTTTTCTGGGAGAGCGTGAGCGAGCTTACGGTGGATTGGAGCGTGTTCTTCTTTGTCCCCAGCGTGTCAAGCTGTTTTTGAAAGGATGCTATTTCCGCCTTGAGCGCATTCAACTGCCGATTGTTCTCGTCAATCTGGGATTGGATGTCGGAGGCCGCATCGGCGAGCGCGAAATGAGGAATGCCGATAAAAACTCCTGCGATAAGCAGTAAAAGCCCGATGCGTATCATTCGCCAAGTATAGCAATAGCTCTCTGTATGCGCGAAATGGATTCTTCGGGTCCAAGAATTGAGATGAGCGTGAAGGGGTCGGGCGAGCGTTCAGCCCCGGAGAGCGCGTAGCGCAGGGGCCAAAGGACGGCTCCGCGACCCCCCTTCCCCTTCCCTTCTTCAGCGTCGGCCAAGGGCATTACGGCCTCTTTTACCTCTCCGGCAGAAACGTCGTTCCCAAGGGCTTTTAAGGGCTTCAGAAGGCTCTCTAGAGCCGTTTTAGCCACTCCTGGGCGCTCTTTGAGCTCCTTTGCCAGGAGCTGTAATCGGTCAAGATTCGGCTCGGTAAAGAGACAAGAAAACTCTCCTGCGAGCAGTTCTCGGGCCTCGCCGAACGTATGCGCGCGCTCTTTCAAAAGCGACACAGTTTTTCCGACAATGTCGGGACGTCGTACGTCCCGACGTGCGTCCAAATGCGTGAGAAAGTCCTCGTCAGAGAGCTTGCGCATCCAGTACTGGTTGACCGAAAGCAATTTCACTTCATCAAAGACCGCGCTTCCCTTCTGTACGCGCGAGAGGTCAAAGGCGGAGATAAGCTCATCCTTTGACAGATATTCGCGGTCATCGCCCGGATTCCAACCGAGGAAGGCGAGATAATTAAGCAACGCCTCCGGCAGGATTCCCATATCGCGATACTCGGTCAGCGGTTTCGCTCCGTTGCGCTTGCCGAGTTTCTTATGATTGCTATCCATGATGAGCGGCAGATGCGCATAGAGCGGTAGAGGTAAACCGAGCGCACGTTGGATAAGCATCTGACGCGCAGTGTTGGAGATATGGTCACCGCCGCGGATGACATGCGTCACTCCTTCATCTGCATCATCTACCACGACCGCGAAGTGGAAGACTGGCTCATCTAATGAACGCGCGATGATGAAGTCGCCGAGGTCGCTGACATCGGTTGTTATCTCTCCACGGATGACATCGGTGAACGCAACGGCTCCGCCCGGATTCCTGAAGCGGATAACCTCTTCCCTGTCCCCCGGGGCCTGCGGAGTTTCTTTTGAGACATAGGCGGTGTTATCAGCAATAAGTTTTTCAAGCAATTCTCTATGTCGTGGCCGATGTTCGCTCTGCCGATACATCTGGTCGGCAGGAAGCTGAAGCCATTTAAGAATTTCGGGAATGTTCGCTGCATACTCCGGTTTTGAACGCGCTACATCGGTGTCTTCAATGCGAACGATGAATTTCCCGCCCGAATGCTTCGCGAAGAGATAGGCGAAAACAGCGGTGCGATAGTTGCCGGCATGGAGGAGGCCGGTTGGCGAGGGAGCGAAACGAGTGACGACAGGGCTCACCCCATTAGAAATAGAATTCATATTTTATATTCGTTATTTCTAACGGGACTCATAGTTCGTCCCGTTAGAAATAGAACGCGGACGACTTTGTCCTCGCCACCCACTGATTTGCTTGGGTGCTTCTCATTGCGATTATCATACTCTATTGCCTCCGTGTTCGCGATTTCTAACGGGATTCGTGCCTAAGGGCGATGGAGAGCACCTCGTGAGCGAGGATGCGCGCGGCGTCTGGGTCGGTGAATCCGGCCGCAGAGGCGCCCATGCGTTCGGCGAGTTGCGGGTCGCTGACAATGCGCCGCACCTCGGACAATAAGAGATGGGGCGTTAGATTCTGTTCTTCAAGCACGACAGCCGCCCCCGTTTTCGCATAGGCATAGGCGTTCGTTCGCTGGTCGTGGCTCACCGATTCTGGTATCGGGATGATGATGGCAGGCTTCTTCCAGAGGCCTATCTCGGCGATGGCGTTCGCACCTGCTCGCGAGACGATGACGCTTGCGACGCCGGCCGCTCTCTGGAGCGATACTTGGTCAAGGAAGTTAATGGGATGATAGCGGCTCTCGTGCGGATTTTTTGCAAGGACAACCTGCGCGACTGCCGACACGTTTTTGAAATTCGCCTGCCCCGTCTGATGGATGATGTTGCCGACGGCGACCAGTTCGCCCAAGCACGAGAGCACGACCTCGTTTATCTTCATCGCTCCCTGGGAGCCGCCGAGAATGAGGATGGTCGGTATGTCCGCTTCAAGGCCGAGATACTGCCGCGCGCCTTCGGTCTCTACGCGCATGAGCGCCTTGCGGATGGGGATGCCGGTGCGGGCGATGTTCTGTTGGGCGTTTTTCGGGAAATACTCTGCAGAACTTTCAAACGAAATCGCGATTTTCTTCGCGAACTTCGCGGCGTAGAGATTCGCCCGTCCCGGCTTCGCATCAGACTCGTGGATGATGATAGGGATGCGCAGGAGGCGCGCGGCTGTCACCGTCGGTACCGAGCCGTACCCGCCCTTGCTCACCACGACATCGGGATAGATGCGAAAGAGCGTGAGGAGAGCCGATATCGTTCCCGCGAAGGAGACGAAGAGGTCGGTAATGTTCCGGAAGGATGCATAGCGGCGCATCTTCCCTGCCGGTATGTGGATGTATGTAACGCCGTTTTCAAAAAGAGCCTTCTCATCAAATGAGTTTGGCGCGAGGTAATAGAGCTTGGGTGCGATAAGGCGCTCCTCGCGCACGAGGTCTCGGAGTGCCTCACTGATGGCGACAATCGGATAAAAATGCCCTCCTGTCCCTCCTCCCGTAAACGCGATGGTCATAATGTGAATTATATCAGCTCTCACGCCTTTTTATGAGCGGCGACGTTGAGGATGAGGCCGCACATGATGAGAGACGCCATAAGCGCCGTTCCCCCGTGGGATATGAACGGCAGAGGCAGACCGGTAAGCGGGATGATGCCGAGCATTGAGCCCATGTTGATAAAGGCTTGCAGGATTATGATGGAGGAGAAGCCAAGCGCGACAAGTCCGCCAAAAAGGTCGCGCGAATTCCCCGCTATCACGATGCCGCGCGCCACAAGCGCGATGAAGAGCGCGAGCAAGATGCTCGCGCCGACGAATCCGGTTTCTTCTGCGAAGACAGCGAAGATAGAGTCGCCCTCGGGCTCCGGCAGGTAGTTGAACTTCTCTACGCTCTGACCGAACCCTCTGCCGAGGAGGCCGCCGCTCCCGATAGCAATGAGCGACTGTTGTATCTGATATCCGCTCGTCAATGCATTTTCAGATGGGTTGATGAATGTTTTGATGCGTTGGGCTACGTGGGGCCGTGCATAGACGACGGCGACAAGCGTGATGACGGCGATGAGCGCGAGAATACCAAAGTCTCGCCACGGCGCTCCCGCAGAAAAGAACATCATCGCGCCGGTTACCAGGAGAAGAATCATCGTTGAGGTATTCGGCTGTGCGATGAGGAGAATGCTCGGGAGCGCAACGATGCCGATAAATGGATACAAACCTTTTCTCGGGTTCGCGAGCTGGCGCGCGCGCGGGGCCAGCCACCAGGCGAGTACCAACACGAAGCCGATTTTCATAAATTCTGTCGGTTGAACGGTCGTGAAGCCGAGACCAATCCAGCGAGTTGCGCCGCCCGCATGGAGCCCGATGCCGGGAACGAAGACAAGTGCGGTGAGAAGGAGCGTGCCCGCATAGATGTACGGAGCGCAGACTTTGAACCACGAGAGAGGAATCGCGCGCGCGATGAGAAGGGCGAGAAACCCGAGTCCAAGCCCAAGACCCGCCTGGAACAGTATATCCTTGGATACTGAACTGCTCTCGCGCGCCAACAGGCCGAGCGATGCCGAAGAAAAAATCGCAAAACCCAAGAGGACAATCACGACCACCAGTACGACGAAGACCCGGTCGCCAGAAATAAACTTCATCCCGTTAGAAATAGGACGCGGACGCGCAGTAAATACTGCGGTCAAACCCTATCCGGTTATCGCCAATAAACGAACTCATATTACGTATTGTACCAGAGCGTCCGCTATTTCTAACGGGATTCATGGTTATTTCAAGAGGGCGACGGTCATACCGAGGATGGCGCAAACAACTCCGATAATCCAATATCGCATCGTGACCTTATATGAGGGCCAGCCGATTGCCTCAAAGTGGTGGTGTAGGGGGGCGATACGGAACACCTTTTTCCCACGCAATCTCTTAGAAGCGACTTGGATAACATTTGAAAAGACGGTGACGACCAGCGGGAACGCGATGATAGGAAGCGCCGCGACGCCGTATCCGTCGCCGGGCGTATCGGTCATAAAAGCGATGACGGCGAGCGTCAGCGTGAGGCCCATGGTGCCCGTCTCGGTCATCCAGAAACGTGCGGGCGGAATATTAAACCAGAGAAAGGCGAGTATCGCGCCCGCCAGCGTTGCCGAGAACGCGGCGAGGTTAATTTGGTTTTGGAAATACGCGATGCCCGCGTAGGCCATGAAGGCGCTACCAAAGACGCCGCCCGCGAGCCCGTCAATACCGTCAATGACGCCGCCCGCATAGAGCCCCAGAGATACCAGTATAAAGAGAGGAACAATGAGAGCGCCAAGATACAATGTCCCGTCACTCGGGACGCCGATAGCGGTCACGCCAAGCTTCACATAGAACCACCAGCCGATAAAGCTTGAAATGAGAGTGACGAAGAGGAGCCTCGTGCGAAGCCGTATGCCGCGCTCGCCCGACGGGTGGATATCAAGCAGGTCATTCGCGAATCCGACAAGCGCGCCGGCCACGAGCGTGAAGAGCGGCACCCACGTTTGACTGCGGCTGAAAAAATCCAGTTTGACCATAAACGGGGTCGGTATCACCCGTGCGAGAAGCCATATGGCGAACGTGACGAAGACAACCGTTGCCCAGATAAGGATGCCCCCCATGCGCGGCGTATTCGTCTCGGTGCCGGTGTGGAACGTCGTGCGGAGCCTTTCAAATTCAACCGCCGGCGTGCCATCAAGCGCCATCTTTCCGGCCGTCTTTTTCCACACTTTATATTTGTAGAGATAATGCGTAAGAATGGGAGCGAATAAAATTCCTATAGCGAAGGCGGCGGCGGCGGGAATGAAGACCTTGATGATACTGCTGACAATCATAGCGAAGCGACGCCCGCGAAGTGGGCCAGCGCCGCATATACCAGCGTCGCGCCGTCGGTGAAGCGGGCCTTCGGCGAAGAGCCGAGAACAACGACGGCGATAGAGTGATTAATACCTGCGTCAAAGACCAGTACGAGATTGCCTCCTGCAAGGTCGGTGAAGCCGGTTTTAGAGAGGAGGAGACGGGGGATGGAGGCGACCATTGGGTCGGTGTTTCCCACTGTGAAAGAAGTGCCCCCCTCTGAAACGGCTTCTGCAGAACTGAATGTCGTCGCTTCTGCAACGCCGGGCGCCAGCTCGGATAGAGCGCCCGCGAGACGGGCAAGGTCGCGCGCAGAACCGTAGCCGCCCGAGACGGCGGAGTTCATATCAAGACCGCTCCCATTGACGGCGTACGTCTGCGAGAGGCCGAGCGCGGCGGCCGCGCCCGCGAGCATATCGCTTTGTGAGAGATTTTCTCGTTCGGCGGTCGCGCTCGCGATGGCGACGGCGCCGTCGTTGAGCGATGCGGTCAGTGTGAGCCGAGAGAGGTCGGCGAGCGAGAACGTCTGCCCGACTCGGAATGTACGCGGTCCCTCAACAGAAATGGCACTCTCGGGAATGGTGATGGGCGTGTCGGGCGAGAGCGTGAGAAGCGCGGCATAGACCGTAAGAAGTTTCGTCAAGGAGGCGAGCGGGAGCTGGGCGTCGGCATTCTTCGCATACAGCGTCTCTCCCGTAGCGAGGTCGTACACGACAGCCGCTTTCGCCTCAAGCGGGACGTTAGCAAATGCGTCCGGTGCCGCTAAGACTACTGTCGCGGGAAGAGCTGGCAGAGGCTCGTTAGGTGTCTTCGGTATGAGGAGGAAGAGAGCGAGGAGGAGCGAGGCGCCGATAAGCGCTATACCCATTTCGCGCATGGAGCGAGTATGTGCGGCGAGCTTCCGGAGTTCCTCAGTATTCATCCCGTTAAAGGTAGGAAATCAGAGATTTCCGTACGATTATTGATAATAATTCTTTTCGCACTACCATCTCGTCTAGCATAACATCAATTATCTTTCGGCCCTGACCTCTAACGGGATTCATGATTTTTCTTCGCCTTCGGAGGATTCTTCGACCGCGACGTGCGCGCTGGCTTGTAGCTCTGCAAAGCGCGGGAGCTCGTCTGCACTGCGGATGCCGAGATGCGCGAGCGCTTCGGTTGTGAGAGCGTAGCGCACGCGCCGCTTGTCCCGCTCGTCTTCTCTCCCCTCAATCAATCCGCGCATGAGGAGCGTACGGAGCGAGGTTGAAGAATTAACGCCGCGGACCCAGTCTATCTCTCCGCGCGTCGCCCCCTCGTGGTACGCGACGACGGCAAGCGTCTCCATACTCGCCTTCCCCAAGTCGCGCGAGAGCTCGCTTTCGCGAAGTTTCTTCACGAGAGCGGACGCTTCGGGGGCGGTGCGCATCTCTATTTCCCCATCTGTTTCTATAATAGATATGCCGTGCCCGCCAAGTTGTTGTGCGAGCGCTTTCAGAGCGACAGTAAGTTCGGCATGCGTAATGCCCAAGAGCTTCGCGAGCTGTTTCTTATCAAGCGGTTCTCCAGAAGCGAAGAGAAGCGCTTCAAGCGCGGCGGGGGGTGTAAGCATTCTCCCTATTGTAGCTGATGCTTCATCACACTGTCGAGTGCGAATGTTCCCTTACCCCCCAGCAACGCCTCCTGTTGTGGATGTTATTTAGCGGGTGAAGTCGCGGTTGCGACGGCGGTAGGCGAACCAGCCGGAGAGGTTGGTGAAGGTGTAGAGCGCTAATACTGCGACCGCGACGACGAGAAGGTCGTCGGGGTGGAGCGGATAGGCGATAAGCGCATACGAGGTGAGAACGCATGCCGCGATAGACAACACGACGTCAAGCAGGATATTCGGGACGGTCTCGCGTATGCCGATGAGTTTTTCATAGAGTTCCCACAGCATTGCGAGGGCAAACGTGAGTGCAAGCGCGGTGAGAAACGATATGCCGGTGAGCGCCGGGAACATCCCCATAAGGACCCCGAAGAGAAAATGAGGTATAGACCAGAGGTCAAATCCCCTCCCCTTCTCCCACCAGTCTTTAGCCATAGTGCGGGATGGCGGAGGGGGCGGTGTGGGAGAGGCGGATGTCGCCATACGCGGTGTGCTGTTCAGCGGCGATGGCGTCCTGCTTCACGAGTTCCAGGAGTGCGAGGAAGGAGACGATAACTTCTATCCGTTCTTTCGTCCCTTTGGAGAATTCGTTGAACGAGAGCGTGAGAGCGCTCTGTACGCGCCTCGCGAGACGGTCCATCATTTCTTCAATGGTGACGAGCGGCTTCACGCGGGTTTCGGGCAGTTCTTGGACCGCTTCGCGCGCGGCGAGCACGCGCACGAGCGCCTCGGCGAGCGCGCGTGCCGAGAGGTCGCGCGAAGGGGCGAAGACCACTTCAGGCGGACGCTCCCCTGCCTGTACCATCACCGTCCTGCCGTAGATGCGCGAGAGCTCACGGGCGGCGGCGCGCACCTTCTCATACGCCGCAAGCCGGCGCTTCAAGTCGTCAACGTCGGCGTTCTCCTCGTCGGTAAGTGCGAGGTCGGGGATGAGCGAGCGAGACTTGATGAGGAGGAGCGTCGCCGCTATCTGGATGAAACTGGCCGTCTCCTCTACCGGGAACGCCTCCTGCGCGCGCACGTGCGCGATAAAATCTTCGGTGATGTTCGCGAGCGTGAGGTCGTTGACCAGGAGCTTGCGTGCTTCAATAAGGTCAAGCAGTACCTCAAACGGTCCCTCATACGAATCTGTTTTTATAGAAAATGACATGGTTCCTACGATTGTTCTATAAAACGCAGAAGGAGCCGCACGGGAGTCCCGGCCGCGCCCTTCGCGAGCTCGTCGCCGGGTGCGGCCGTCATCCTTGGAGCTATGTCCAGATGCGCCCATGGGCACTCTAATTCTTTGGCGAATTGCCAGAGGAACATCCCGCCGTCTATCGCGCCTCCGTAGCGGCTGGTGGAGCCGCCGGGGACATTCTTAATATCAGCGAATTCTCCTTTCACCCGCTCCTCGTATTCGTCCCAGAGCGGAAGTCGCCAGATATAGTCGCCCGACGTCTCTCCATCGCGCGAGAGCCTCTCGGCGAGCGCATCGTCGCGCGTGAGGAGCGCGCTCGCATAGAGACCGAGCGCAGAAACAGCGGCGCCGGTCAGCGTGGCGACATCAATAACAACAGAGGGCTTGAGGCGTTTCGCATAGGTGAGCGCATCGGCGAGGATGAGCCTGCCCTCGGCGTCGGTATCCAATACCTCAATTGTCTTCCCCGAGAGCGACTTCAACACGTCGCCCGGACGGTACGCGCTATTGCCCGGCATGTTCTCTACTGCCGGTACGAGACCGATGACATGTTTCTTCAGCTTCAGACGCGCGGCGAGCGCGACCGCGTAGATGACGGAGGCCGCGCCCGACATATCCATATGCATTTCATAAATGCTGTTTGAAGGCTTCAAGTTCAGTCCGCCGCTGTCAAAGGTGACCCCCTTGCCCACCAGCACAATCGGCCTCCCGGACGCTCCCTTATATTCCATTATCGTGAATGTCGGCGCTTCGGTTGAGCCCCTCGCGACGCCGAGAATTGCACCCATGCCGAGCTTCTTCATTTCTCTCTCTCCGAGAGTCGTCACTTTAATTTTGGGGCCTGCCCCGACGCTTCTCGCGGCCGCCAAGCCGGCCGCGGCGAGAAGCGTCGGGGTCATATCGCCTCCGGGCGTGTTCGCGAGGGTACGGCACGCGTTTACCGCTCTCCCAATCTCCTGTCCCTTCTTTACCGCCCTCTCAATCATAGGCGAAGACTTCCCGTAGAGGAATATTTCTTCAACAGTATCCCAGCCCTCTTTCGGCCTCGTTTTAAGAGCGTTGAATTCAAAGTTCGCCATTTCAAAGTTCTCCGCCGCGAGCTGTGGATTATAAAACTTCTGAAACATATCAAGCTGTACGGCAATTTTTTTACACTTGTTCGCCTTGGCCGCCTGCACGACAGAGCGACACAGGATGATAAACTTTCGCGCGCTCATCTCCCCGGGCTTCCCTACCCCCAATTCCAGAGTCTCTATTCCTTTCTCTCTCGTAAAACGTCTCGCCTCTTTTGTTTTATCGGTAAACGCGATGCGCACGTACCCCTTCGGCGCGTTCTCAATGTTCCCTTTTTTGAACGAGAGTTTCATCAGATTATTTCTTATCAATTTTGAGACCAAGCTCTTTGAGCTGTTTGTCGGTCAGGGCCTTAGGAGCTTTCATAACTGCCGTCTGGCCGCCGCGCGTCATCGGGAATGCCTGTACCTCGCGCAACATCGTCTCGCCGGTGAGATTCATAATATTGCGTTCAATGCCGAGCGCGATGCCGCCGTGCGGGGGCGTGCCATAGCGAAATGCTGTGAGCATATGCCCGACGCGCTCTTTTAGCTCTTCAGCACTGAAACCCATGACCTTGTAGACCGCTTCAAGTATTTCCGGCTTGTGCGCGCGAATAGAGCCACCGGCCGACTCATAACCGTTGCAGACGAGGTCGTATTGCGTCGTGAGTATTTCGCCGATGCGTTCGCCTTTCATCAGCCAGTCAAGATGCTCCGGTATCGGCATTGAGAACGGATTGTGGGTGAATGTCCAGCCGCCCTCCTCTGTTTTTTCAAAGAACGGGAAGTTCACCACCCATGCATAGGCGAGGATACCCTTTTCTTTATCTTCATCAGTGCGCAGGTCAAACTTATCAGCGCCATATTTCTCCACCGCGTCTTTATAGGAGATACGCGGGAACGGTTTCTCCTTGATGGTGTAGCCCATCGCCTCCACAACAGTCGTCACCATATCTTCTACGGCGGCCATCACGTCTTCCATCGTCACAAACGACATCTCAATATCCACCTGTGAATGCTCAAATCCACGGTCGGCGCGCAGGTCCTCGTCGCGCACGGCGCGGGCTATCTGGAAGTATCGTTCAAATCCGGCAGTCATCAGGAGCTGTTTATACTGCTGGGGCGACTGCGGGAGCGCGTAGAACTTGCCGGGGTTGAGACGCGACGGCACGACGAAGTCGCGCGAGCCCTCGGGAGTGGATTCGGTAAGGAGCGGAGTCTCAATCTCGGTGAAATCTTTTGAAAATAAGTATTCGCGACAACGGCGGATAAACTCGCTCCGCACCCGCATATTCTTCTGCATTCGCTTGGAGCGCAGGTCAAGGTAGCGATACTCCGCGCGCACAGACTCGTCAATACCGCTCGTGTCATTGGAGATATCAAACGGCATCGCCTCTGACGGATTCAGGATTTCAATGCCCTTTATCTCAAGTTCAATGTCGCCGTTCTGGCGGTCGGCCTGCGCATTCTTCTCGGGGCGCTTGTTCACGACTCCTTCTACGCGGACGACGTACTCGTTTCGGATATCCTTCGCCGCCTCTATAGCGGGACTGCCCGGGAGCACAACGCCCTGCACGAGTCCCGAGCGGTCGCGGAAATCAAAAAAGACCATTTTCCCCTGGTCGCGTCGTACATCCACCCAGCCCGAAATACTGACGGTTTCCCCGACATGCTTCCCCAGCTCCCCGATAAGCGTCCGCTCCATATACCCTATAAAATACCACACCTAAAAGATAAAAGCCGCCCACCAGTTGGTGCGACGGCTTTCAGAATAGGTGGCGCGTTACATTGTGATCGGCAATGCTTCGCGCGCTTTTGAACCCCGATCAGGACACCACCTTGGGGGATGCTTATACCAGCCACCGACTAAATCTTGCATCTTCATACAAAACTAATCTAGGGCGGTTTTCACACTGAGCTCCTGTCGTCGCTTGGTTTCGTCAATCTGCGTTGGAAAGTGAATCATCGTAATAACGAAGACCAGCCTCTATTAACCTCTGCTCATGGAGGATGGCTTTAAACCGTGGAGAGTTTGTTACTGCGCTGACCGTTCCAGGTCGAGGACTCCACGATCGGTCCCAAGTCCTTTGGCATTCTATCTGAAGTATCTTAACTATGCAACCCCTATCGCCTTGCGGACCCGTTCCATCTTCGCTTCGCTCACGGCGCGGGCTTCGCGCTTCCCTGATTCAAGGACTTCGTCCACAATACCGGAATCGTTTTTGAGTTCTTCATACTTCGTCCGCATCGGCGCGAGGTAGCGGTCTAGGTCTTCAATAAGCATCTCTTTCAACGCTTTATAATTCCCCTCGTGTTCTGCATAGATTGGCGCGAGCTCCTCTTCGCTCTTCACGAGCTTATGGAGCGCGTAGACGTTCTGCGGTCGCTCACCGCTAGAATCCGTCACGATGCCCATCACGCATCTCGCGAGTTCGTCATGGTCGGCGAAAAGCGGGATAACGTTCCCATAACTCTTGCTCATTTTCTGGCCGTCAGTACCGGGGACGACTGCCGTTGAATCGAGAATAAGCGGCTCGGGGACGGCAAATGTTTCCCCGTACAAAGAATTGAATTTCTGGGCGGTATCGCGCGCAAACTCCACATGTTGTTTCTGGTCCCTGCCCACTGGGACTACCGCCGGGTCATAGAGCAGAATATCGGCGGCCATGAGCATCGGGTAGTCGAAAGTCCCAACGCTGATTTCTTTGTTTTTCGCCTCCGCGTCTTTATATGCATGCGCACGCATGAGATACGGCATAGTGGTCAAGCAGTTGAAAATCCAGGCGAGCTCGGTGTGCGCTGGTACGTCTGACTGTTTGAAGAAAACGACCTTTTTAGGGTCGAGCCCGATAGCCAAATATCCAAGCGCTATGTGGCGAATAGATGCTCGCACCTCGTCGGGATGCCGTTGAGGGTGAGAGGTAGTGAGGGCATGGTAATCGGCGATAAAAACATAGCTTTTGTATTTTTCCTGCAATTCCACGAACTGGCGCATCGCGCCGAAGTAGTTGCCGATATGCAGGTCGCCGGTCGGCTTCACGCCGGAGACAAGGACGGACTTTTCATTCATATCAAACACGATACCACGCTTGACAGTGATGCGGAACGGCACAGTGTGAGAAGACAAAAGGCCTTGCTGCTTGCAAGGCCTTTTTGTTTAGCCCTTTGTGATGTACTTCAGGAACGATCTTCAGGGCCCCAGATTGGTAGGCGGTGGCTCATACGCAACCAGTGAGCAAACGTTATCCAAGACCCGTCAATCATTACAAAGCTTTCGCGCTTCAGTGAGAAATGCGCAAGATTGATGCCGTTTTCGTCGTGGATACCCAGAGCATCAAATACTCCGCGACCGATTTCAATAGCGGTGTCGCAGAATTGCTCGCTATTAGCCAGAACAAAGTTCAAAGTAAACTTCGTATCAATCCAGCTTTTAGTCGCTGGGGGCTGGATTCTAACCCCGTACTCATTAGGTTTGTCCTGTCCTCGGGGCGGCTTGTTAAGCCGAGCTTCAAGGTACTTCACAATTGCTTTCGAGTTCGGCTCGATATTGCCGCCGCGTTTACGACGTATGTCGAGGGTGATCTCGCCCTTTCGCTGGCCATCATCTCGTTCGCGCGGCAACGAAATGATTTGCATTTGGAACAAGCCATGAACTTGCTCCTCCGCTTTGGAGTTGAAGACCTTTGGGTCGGTGGCATTGGGTTTAAATTTGCCGTCGAGGCACACGCTCGTGCTTACCCCCATTCCAAAGCAGTCCCACATCAAAGTAACCTTGTCCCACGATTTAATTCCCATAACACTCTCCTCGTTGCTCATTAAACCTAAGAATCTAGGGGTCCGGCACCATACCAGATCATTTGGGAGCAATCTAAAATTGATACTAACAAAAACAAGAAAATAGTAAAGTTATAGCAGAATTTCCCGAAAATGGATTTAATCTCTACTGTGGTGCGCCGAGAGGGATTCGAACCCCCGAAGGCCGAAGCCAGCGCGTCTACAGCGCGCCCCTTTTGACCGCTTAGGTATCGACGCAATATGACGATTATAACCGATTACGGACTTTATTTCAAAACGAGGATGAGGACGCCCTGCTTTCCCTTGCGCACGAGGGCGTGGCCGTTTGTAAAGTCGCCATTGAAGACTTTTTGGTCGGGATCGGTAATGGTCTGGCCAGAGAGCGTAATGCCCTTCCCTTGTATCAAACGGCGGGCGTCTGACTTGGATGAGGCGAGCCCGCCCGCGACAAGGGCGTCGGCCAAGGGCGAACCATCGGCGACATCCTTCTTCGTGAGCGTGACCGAAGGCGCTTCAGCGAGCACTACTTGCAACTGCTCACGCGTCAGATGTGATATGCCTCCGCCGGAGGCGGACCCGCCTCCGGCGGAGAAGAGCGCATCGGTTGCGGCGGCCGCCTGCGCGGTCGCGGCTGGGCCGTGGACTATTTCTGTCACAAGTCGAGCGAGCGTCTCCTGCGCTTGCCGCTCGCCCGGATTCTTACGGTGTTCTTCCATTAAGGCATTGATGTCAGCGAGAGGCAAGAAAGTGTAGACCTTGAGGTAATTCTCCACATGGGTGTCGGGGAGATTAATCCAGAACTGATAGAAGCGGAAGGGTGACGTCCTCTTCGCATCAAGCCAGACGGCATTCCCCTCGCTCTTGCCGAACTTCTTCCCGTTCGCGTCAGTAACGAGGGGGACGGTGAACGCATACACGTCTTTCCCGAGCTTTTTGTGGACGAGATCTACACCAGAGAGGATGTTAGTCCACTGATCAGTTGCTCCGACTTGGAGATTAACACCATATTTTTCGTGAAGAACGAAGTAGTCATACCCTTGGAGGAGCGCGTATGAAAATTCGGAGAACGAGATGCTTTCATCCGGCGTTTCAATGCGCTTCTTGATAATATCGCGCTTGATGAGGTCGTTGACTGTAAAATATTTGCCAACATCGCGCAGGAATGGGAGCAACCTTACTTTCCCGAGCCAGTCGGCGTTGTCTACCATCGTGAACGATGCTCTGCCGAGAATATTTTTCAACTGGGACTTCAGTGCGCGCGTGTTGCGGGCGACAGTCTTTTCGTCAAGCATGACCCGCTCGCCGACCTCCTTGGGGTCGCCGATTTGGCCCGTCCCGCCGCCGACGAGGAATACGAGCTTGTTACCAGCATCGCCGAGCCGCTTCATGAGGAGCACGGGAACCAAGTGACCGACATGGAGCGAGTCGGCGGTGGGGTCCACGCCGAGATAGGTCGTGCGCGGCACCGAGAGAATCGTCTCCGGCGCGGTAGATGAATGTTCAATAAGTCCCCGCGCCTTCAGCTCTTCAGCTAAATTCATGCGCGGATTATACCATTAGCGGGCGAGGAAGAAGAGACCGATGGCTGGGGCGGTGAACCACCAGAAGAAATATTGTTTTGCCGCGAAGAGGAGATCAATGGCGGGGGTGAAGCGATAGACCTCGGTCACGGGGAACACATGGTACGCGAGCGCGATGAGGAAGGTCGCGCCGAGGAGCGAGAGTATGATAGTCCCGAATATGCCGACATAGAGGAAGTCGGAGACGACGACGCGGCGCAGGATGATGTAGAACACGAGGGTTAGGCCTGCGTAGAGGCCGACTTGTGCCAAGAGCGCCGTGAGCGCGGGCGCGGTGGGCAGGTATGACATATACGGGAACGCGGCGTAGACCGCGTACCCTGCATAAAACGCCATCAGCACCGAGACGAGGGTGGCGCGCCCGATGTACCACGCGAAGAGGAAGAGGGCGGTGAAGAGAACGATGATGATGAGAAAGTCGCTCGCGGAGTTCCACGCCGTGAAGGCGTAATTCGTCGCGAGCGTATTTACCTGTGCGAGTCCCTCCGTCGCGGTCATGCTTCAAGTATACGGCCTAGAGACCTTCGGATTTGAGGTCTTCAACAACCTTTTTGGCCTGGCCCGAGAGCTTGTGGGGAAGGGCGACCTCAAGGCGGATGATGAGGTCGCCGCGAGAGCCGTCAATAGGGACACCTTTGCCGGCGACGCGGAGCAATTCCTCCGCGCGCTTCATCGCGGGAATTTTTACCTCCAGCGTCTTCCCTTCTAGCGTTTCTATGGAGACAGTCGTACCGAGCAGAGCATCGGTCAGCTTGACCGGCAGATGCATAACAAGATTCGCGCCGTCTCTGCGGAAGGTCGCGTGTGCTTTCACGTATACCTTTACGTAGAGGTCGCCCGCGATGCCAGTCTTAATCGCCTCGCCCTGCCCCTGCAGGCGTATCATCTCGCCGTTATCAATGCCAGCAGGGATATTTATTTTTATCTCTTCTTGTTTGCGATGGACGCCATGGCCCTTGCACTCCGCGCACTTCTCCCTCGGTATCTTGCCGGTGCCCTCGCAGGCGGCGCAGGCGCGCACCGAGGTGAATTGACCGAGGATTGAATTGCGCGTCTCATGTATCTTGCCGCTACCGTTGCAGGTCGTGCAGGTCGCGAGCTCGGTGCCGGGTTTTGCGCCTGAACCGCGACAGAGAACACATGTAGAAACCTTCGCGATGAGGACTGTGCGCGAGGTGCCGAAAATCGCATCTTTAAATGGTACTTCAAGATCAATGGAGATGTCGCGTCCGCGAGGCGTCTGCTGTCGCGCGCCTCTGCCGCCGGAGAATATGTCGCCGAAGATATCGCCGAAATCCCCGCTGAAAGCGGGTCCGCCTCCGGCGGAAAAACCACTAAAGATGTCCCCGAAATCCTGCGCAGAGAATCCGCCAAACGGGTTCTGTCCGCCAGCTTGCCGTGAGCCTGTCGAACCGGCAAACGCCTGCCCATACGCGTCATATTCGCGCCGCTTCTTGTCGTCGCTTAGGACCGAGTAGGCCTCGGTGATCTCCTTAAACCTTGCTTCGTCGGTACCGCCCTTGTCGGGGTGGTACTTGTGCGCGAGCTTACGGAACGCCTTTTTAATGTCGTCCTGACTCGCCTTCTTATCTATCCCCAGCACGTTGTAATAATCTTTTGTTGTGGCCATTTATGATGATTATACTCTCACTTGTTTTAGTATGCAAAACAAAACGGGTCGTTACAAAATGCGGGCGGAGAATGCACCGATGAGAGAATCGAGAGATATCTGGAAGGATGCGAGAGTCTCTGGTGTCGCTCGCGCGAGCGCGAGCCCGCGGAGCATCAGCAGGCCCTCCTCGTACGCTTCTGGCCGCTCGGCTTTATGTAAGTCTTCAAGTGTGCGATACGCGCGCGATAATGAGTCTTTATAGCGCGCCTCATCACCCTGTCGAGAAGCCGTTATACAACGAGAAACATCGGCACCAAGATTTGCAAAATAAAATGCCGCGCCGCGCGTCATAGGCCGAGAAATGGAACGGTGAGCGCCACGACCTTGCGCACAGCCTTTCGGGTTTCTTCATCCATTATTTCCATACTTCTATTCCCTTGCATCGGCCGGATGTTGATGAGCGAATTATATTCAATTGCCTTGTCCCCGCTCTCTTTCGGGTAGAGGTTAAATCCCCAGAGATTTTTCTGCTCCGACCCGTCTTCAATTAGGCGGTTATTCGCGTCTATGTGCCACTCTCCGCCAAGCGCAACGATAAGACGCGAGATGTCCGCGACACCCTTCACGAGCGAGTGATGCCACTCCTTCGCGAGCGCATCAAGCGTCTCTTTATCTATCTGCTCACGTGCAATGAGAATTTCCATTTAGGGCTTTTCTTTGAATTCAGCGTCCTTCGGCCCTGCAGACTCCGGAGGTGTCCCTCCACTAGAGTCGGGACCTGCGGCTTCGCCTCCGGGCGGCGGGGTTTGGGACTTGGACATCGCCTCGCCGATCTTGAAGAGCGCCCCCGAGAGCGCCTCGGTCGCTGTCTTAATCGTCGCCGGGTCTTCGCTCGCTCGCGCAGTCTTGAGTGCGTCAATCTTGTCCTGCACCTCCTTCACCACCTCTGCACCTGCTTTTTCTCCATGCTCTTTAATCGCTTTCTCGCCCGCGTATATCGCCTGGTCAGCGAGGTTGCGTGCCTCCACAAGTACTTTGCGCTTCTCGTCATCAGCGGCGTGCGCCTCGGCATCGGCCGCCATCTTCTCAATATCAGCCTTGGAGAGGCCAGTGGAGCCTTCAATTCTTATTGACTGCTCTTTGCTTGTCGTTTTCTCCTTCGCCTTCACGGTGAGGATGCCGGAAGCGTCAATATCAAACGTCACCTCCACCTGCGGCAGACCGCGCGGCGCGGGCGGGATGCCGTCCAGCATAAACTTGCCGAGCGACTTATTGTCAGCGCTCATCGCGCGCTCGCCCTGCGTGATGTGTATCTCTACCGAGGGTTGATTATCTGCTGCGGTGGAAAATGTTTGAGAACGCGACGTCGGTATCGCCGTGTTGCGCTCCACGAGCTTGGTCGCGACACCGCCCATCGTCTCGATGGCGAGCGAGAGCGGGATGACATCCACAAGCAGAATGTCCTTCACATCGCCCTGCAAGATGCCCGCCTGAATGGCCGCACCGATAGCCACTACCTCATCGGGGTTCACGGTCATATTCGGCTTCTTGTTGAAAAACTTCTCCACCTCGGTCTGTATTTTCGGCATGCGCGTCTGCCCGCCCACGAGAATTACCTCGTGTATGTCGGCAATTTTAAAGGGCGATGCCTCCATCGCGCGCTTGGTGATAGCCATCGCGCGCTCAATAAATTCGTTTGAGAGGTCTTCAAGCTTCGCGCGGGTCATCTTGATAAGCAGGTGACGCGGACCCGAGGCGTCCGAAGTGAGGAACGGGATATTTATCTCCGTTTCCATCGCAGAACTCAACTCTATCTTCGCCTTTTCGGCGGCCTCGTCCAAGCGCTGGCGCGCGAGCGCATCGCCTCGCACGTCTATCCCGCTCTCCTTCTTAAATTCGTCTGCGAGCCAGTTGATAATCTTTTGGTCAATATCCTTGCCGCCGAGGTGCGCGTCGCCGTCGGTACTCTTGACCTCCAGCACGTCGCCCCCTACCTCCAGCACACTGATGTCAAACGTCCCGCCTCCGAAGTCAAAGACTGCTATCTTTTCATCTTTCTTTTTATTAAATCCGTAGGCAAGCGCGGCGGCTGTCGGCTCATTGATGATGCGCAAGACCTCAAGGCCGGCAATCTGCCCCGCGGCCTTCGTCGCGCTCCGCTGGTCGTCGTTGAAGTAGGCGGGGACGGTGATGACCACCTGGGTAACTTTCTCTCCGAGTTTCGCTTCAGCATCGGCCTTCAACTTCCCGAGAATCATCGCCGAGAGCTCCTCGGGGCGATACCACTTATCATTCATTTTCACTTCAATGCCGCCCTTCTCGGCCTTCTTCATTTCAAACGGGACGGAGGCCTTATCCTTCTGCACCTCCGGCTCGTCATAGGAGTGGCCGATGAAGCGCTTGATTTGGAAAATGGTGTTGAGCGGGTTGGTGACCGACTGGCGCTTCGCCAGCGTGCCGACGATGCGCTCAGCAGTCTTGCCGACCGCGACGATAGAGGGGGTCGTGCGCGCGCCCTCGGCGTTCTCGAGAACGCGCGGCTCGCCGCCCTCCACGATAGCCATCGCGGAGTTGGTGGTGCCCAAATCTATACCAAGAATTTTTGCCATAGTGATAAATAAATTAAGTTCAAATTGATTCTACAAAAAACACTGTCCTGAATGCAACTATTTTGTGTCTTTCGTTTCTTCTCTTTTCTGGTAGACGAAAGCGCCGACTATAACAGCCAAAGGCGCAAGGAGAGAAACAAGACCATAGATATTGAAACCGCTATAGATTAACCAGGTGCCTGCCCCGATACCTGTAATAGCAATGAGGAATCCAAAAATTACCCCAAGCGTAGCACGAATCCCATCAAACCAAATAACTCGAGATTCTAGCTTCTGCCGGTGCCCTGACTGTCCTTCTGCCATTCTAACTATTCGATCAGCAAGGCCAGGCAAAATCAAGTTATATGATTGGAGAGTTTCGGGTGGAGGAAGCGGCCCAGAAAAACTGGCCCGTGCAGTCATTCGAACCTCTTCTTTAACGATACGCTTGTTCTCTTCCCCAGACATAGGCAATTTCTAAGTCATGACCGACGGCTTTCCAATCTGCAGTAATAGCTCGAGTATCAGCTTCTTTTTCTGTATTGCTAGTCGCATATCGCTTTTCCATGGAAGAAAAATCTAGGAGCTCTGACACTCCTCGGACAAAAGTCCGACGACCCGGCATAAGCACAAAAGTATCCTGCCCTATAAACGCGGTTCTTTCAGTCATAAGCCGAGTATATCATAGTTTGTCTTGGTAGTGTGCAACTCTTACTTTTGCCGCGCGGATGATAGTCTCGCCCACTCGCCAACCCTTCTCGAGTATGGCGGTAATTGTATCATCTTCTTCTGCCGATTCAACGTTATCTTGTCCCAATGCTTCGTGGAGCGCTGGGTCAAATCTTTCGCCGACCTTGCCCATCTCTACGAGCCCGAGCGAGGCGAATGCGCCTTCAAGCTGTTTGGCAATGGCCATGAAGCCCTCGGGTATCTCACCGTGCTCCTTCGCCCTTTCTAGGGCGTCAAAGGCCGGCAGAAGTGTCTCTACGGCCATCACCTTCCCCTTAAACTCCGACGCCTTGGCGTCGGTTTCAATCCTCTTCAGCAGGTTGACGTAATCGGCCTTGGCCCTCTGCCAGCCGTCCATATATTCCTGTTTATCCTTGCGACACGCGCCTAACTCCTCGCGCATCTTGGCGACCTTCATTCCCTCGGCTACCTCGGGATCTTCGGATCCTTCAGAAACTTCAGGGTCCTCTACTTCTATTTTCATATCGTCCTGCTCGTCCATTTCCTAAATATGCCCTAAATGAAGCGCGGAGTCAAAAAGGAAGTCCTGCCAGCGCAGGACTTCGGAGGGGACCATCAGCATTTTGCTCGTTCCCGAAAACGTTCTAACAGTTCTTCGCGTTGTTGTTGTACTGCTTGTTCAGCTCTCTTTTTTTCGGCGAGATATCGTTGATACATCTCCTCTACATATTTCGTCCTCTCTTTTCTTGTGAGTCGACAATCTCTGCCTGCAACTTCCTTGCGACGTTCAACGGTTCTCCGAAAATCATATTGCCACTGTGGGTCTGAATCAAATGTGTTTATCTGAAAGTTTTCAACATCAAATTGCCACCAGACCTTCAGAACTTGAGTGACCACTTCCGTGTGTTGATTTTCCTGGCGATACCAAACTTCCGCGGTATTTCCTCCCAGCATGGACTGTGCCAGTTTTTTTACACGGAAAGAAAAATTACCATGGTGATGCCGCTTGCCATCTTTGCCGGTAATCGCTATGGCAAAATCAATTGCCGTTTTTACAAACTTCATTGGGATGTTGCTCATCTGTGTTTCTCCAGAAACTGGCGAATCTGCCCGCACAAAATCTATGCTTTTATTTACATCAAGTCAAACCTCCCCGAGGTGTCACCATGGGGAGAAAATGAAAACCGCCCTCCAACGGTTTTCGTTAGAAGGCGGGTGGTCAATTTTCCCAGACCAGAGTTTCGCACAGCCATTCTTGGTAGTAGTCATTCAGGTTCTCCCAAAAGTATCTTCAGCCCTTTATATATCACGATACAACCATCCTGTCAAACCCTCCCCCGCCGCGGTGGGGTTAAAAATTACTACGCAAGAGCTGCTAATTTTACCAATCTGTTGCCAACACTAACGGTGTTGAAGTTCTTTATACCAACCTTCTCGCGAGCACCAAGAATTTCAAGATTGAGCGTACGACCCTTTTTGTCGATATCAAGCAAGACTTCAGGCGCAACTTCTACGGTCTTCGCGACCACGCCAGGGCGAATTGAGACGTTTAGTGCGTTAGCCCGTTTATCATAAGTAATTCTCATATGAGCCAGTATATCATGTTGGTATCTTTTTTATCCAATGAGCGGTGATAACAATGATGCACAAAGGTTCTCGCACGACCACGACATTGAGATAGCGCGTACCAAAGCGACGATACCATTCCTCGTGTGGGCGAGTATGGCCGGGCTTCCGAACATCAGGTGAGAGCACGGTCTGACGTACTAATGACAAAGAGATCTTGCGTTGATTAATTTTAAACAGCGCGTGATTAGTAAATTCAATTTCCACATTTTTATCATAACAAAAACAAATCCCTCCTGTCCCTCACCGCCTCTCCCGCCGTGGCGGGGTTAGAAATTAATGAGAAAAGATGGTAAAATAATAGCGATGGCTAAGGTTGAAAATTATATTTTTGTTGATGAGGCTGGCGACCCAGGTCCTCTTTTTACCATTGATTCAGTAACGAATAAAAAAGAAGAAACCGGAGCAAGTTCTTTTTATATCATTACTGCTTTGTGCGTGAGTGTAGAAAAGTTATATCTATTGGAACACAGAATGATGGAGGTAAAGAATACTTTTGGTTATAAAAAAGAAATAAAAAGCAATGAAATTTCATTGCCTCTATACAAGAATCTTTTAGATGTGGTTAATGAATTGGATATAAAAACGTATTTCCGACTGATAGATAAGAGTATTTACCAAGGAGCTTTTAAAGTGGATGGCAAACCAATACTACACAATGTTTTTGATGAGTTTAATGTAGTGAGAGCCGTTGCTTTTGCAATTCGAGATTGTGATATAAGAAATGTTGAGGTTGTCATCGATCGCACAGACCGGAGACTTTTGGATGGAAAATTTGATTCGTTCAACGCGTACCTTGAGAAAAAAGTCAGTAAGCTTTGTGATGGTGATAATCATCGTGTGAGTCATGTTACCCACGTTAATTCAGAATACGTAAATGCCATGCAAATGTCAGATATTATAAGTGGGGCTATACGAGACGATTTTACAAAGAAGAATAAAGAGTTAATGAAAGTCATAGCCTCTGAACGACTCATACTTGCCACGGGAAAGTACGACCGTAAGATAAGGAAAACCAAAGGTGGAGTATAAAAGAAAGGGGGGCGCCCACACCTGGGACACCCCTTTCATCTGACAGCATACACGCGATGATTTCAGCCGTCAATGCACCATGTCAAAATACAGCATAAAATAAGGATATATTTATCCACACCCAATTTGAAATTGGCGCTTGGATCACTCTTCGGCTTCGCACTCGGGATTTCGCAAACTGCATATGTTCAACTGCTAGGCCTGCTTGTCCCTCACAAGAAATGGCATAGCGGCTCATCTCCTACCGGTGGCTGCATATGCAGGATGCCATTTCAGGTTTAAAGAAAGAAATAAGAGGCTGAGTGCGTGGAATTAAACGCCATCGCGCAATAGTTTTGATATAACTTT
>Ga0155248_117_pt1 | contig 68096 bp, 85 predicted proteins | sample RifCSPhighO2_02_FD_106216 | JGI IMG/M metagenome (GOLD analysis project Ga0155248, IMG submission 106216) | Candidatus Kaiserbacteria bacterium RIFCSPHIGHO2_02_FULL_54_22 | reverse complement strand
TCCGTGCGTGTTCGATTGCACCGAGAAATCGGTGTACTACACCCACGAATTCAAGCGGCGCGCCCTGGAGCTCTACGCACAGGGCGTCGAGACTAAGGAAATCTGGAGACGATCCGGTTTTGACGTGCGCAAGTGGAAAAAGCACTACTTCAGACTCACGCTCCGAGACTGGAGACGTGTTGTGGAAAGGAGTGGACTTGAGGGACTCATGAATCCAGGAGGAACGCCGCATGACCGAGGACCTGACCATACGAACAAGGACACCATCAAGCGATTGGCACTCCAGGTCAAATATCTGCAAGCTGAAAACGATTTTTTAGCACAACTCCGGGCCAAGCGAGCGGAGTCAAACTCAGGCCGCATCAAAAATACCGAATCATCAGAGAACTAGGCGATGACATCAATATTCTCTGTGAATTAGCGAATGTCTCCCGAGGTGGCTACTACCAATGGCTACGCCACGCCGATGATCCGGACAAAGACTACCCCGACTACCTACTCATCAAAGACGTCTTTGATGCCGGCAAAGGGAAATATGGTTGGAGAAGCATCAAAATGCGCTTGCCACACATGAATCACAAGAAGATACAGCGGATTATGAGGAAGTATGATCTCGTCACCGTCGTTCGAAAAAGAAACCCGTACAAAGCAATCATGCAGAAAAGACTAGAGCACCGGGTATTCCCCAACACACTGGATCGTGCATTTGACCAGACGGTTCCGTTCACTGTCTTCTGTACCGATATCACGTACATCACTTTCCAGAGTGCCTTTGCGTATCTCTCGGTTGTGAAAGACATCGCGAGCGGCGAGGTGGTTGCGTGGAATCTTTCTGATGGTCTTGAAGAGACTCTGGTGCTTGATACGATACGAAACATGCCGCGTGTATCCGACGATGCGATGATTCATTCAGACCAAGGGTTCCACTACACGAACCCGCAGTACATAGTAGCAGTGGAAGCACTGGGGATGGTGCAATCCATGTCCGGCAAGGGAAACTGTATCGACAACGCACCGATCGAATCGTTCTTCGGGCACATGAAAGATGAGCTGGACTACAAATCATGTACATCTATAGAGGAGCTTCGTTCAAAAGTCGCCGAATATATGCGATACTACAATTGCGAAAGAAAACAATGGACCAGGAACAAGATGTCCCCGATTGAGTACAGGGGCCATCTTCTCACAAAGTCGAGCGTGGGAGTGGGTTTCGAAAGTGTCCACTAAATGGGGTACGCATCACAGTATAAAAACAAAGGGCTCCGCGGCTATGACATCGCGGGGCCCGTGAAGAACGCAACAAGCGAAAAGAGGATACACATCAACAGGACGACTCGATAGGGTTGGTATTCAGGTGAGTTGAGACGACTGAGTATTCTTATCATTTGAATCTCCTTTCGGTTGCGGACATTTGGCGTGCCAGTAGATTGGCAGGTATTCCCCTTTGACCTCTTTCAAGTCCTTGTGGTGGTTCTCCGTCTATGCGTCAAATCGTTCTCCACACTTGCTACATTGGACTCGGTGCGTATCCGTCAAGATACCATAATACACAGCTCGGTCTGCGGTATACTTTAATGAGTTCTCTATGCACACTTTGATTAAAATCTTGGGTGCGCTTTTGCTATTGGGAGGCATTTTCTTCGTGTCAGAAAATGCTCTCGCTCAGACCGAGGGAAATGTGGATGTGCATTCGCTTCTGCAAAAGGCGACTGTTTCTTTCTTGCCCCGCACCGGTTCTTTCATAGAGGGTTCAACATTTGAGGTACCCATTGTCATTGATACTGAAGGCAAAAGTGTCAACGCGATAGAGCTCTATGTGAATTTCAATCCAAGCCGTCTCCAAATCGTGGAGCCCGCCGGCCAGCAATCCATCATCGGCTTATGGGTTGAGCCGCCGGCCTACTCAAACACTTCCGGTACGTTGAAACTTATAGGAACCATACCGGGAGGTATTACGACGAAATCTGGTCTTGTTGCGAAAATTACGTTCAAAACGCTCACATCGGGAAATACTCGGCTGACTATTTTATCGCAATCACAAGTGTTGGCGAACGACGGTCTCGGCACGCCGGTTGTGACAAACTTTGGCGATGCGCTGTATACCATCACGCTCCAGCCGCCCGAAGGACCGAACGTCTTTTCAGAAACACATCCTTTCCCCGGTCATTGGTACAACAACAACACGCCGGTGATGAATTGGGATAAAGATTCGGGGGTCGTTGATTATAGCTATGTCGTTGACGACCAGCCGTTTACGGTTCCCGGCAATACGGCGAACACCGTTGACAATCGCATCTCGCTCCCGAATCTCCCAAACGGCATCAGTTATTTCCATATCAAAGCGCGAAAAGGGACCGTGTGGGGCGGGACGACAAACTTCACTTTGCGCATTGATACGCTCCCTCCTGCCGCGTTTACGCCAACATATGAAAAATTATCATCAGGAGGTACCCTTATCTCCTTCTTCACCACAGACAGTTTATCCGGCATTGACCACTATGAGGTTGGCGTCATTGATAAAAAAGAATCTCCGTATATGACGCCGGTCTTCGTGCAAACGCAGAGTCCGTTTCAGCTTCAAGTCAAAACGTCCGGCGAGGTACGAGTTATCGTGCGTGCGATTGATGTGGCGGGAAATGTGCGTGACGGACAAATGGATATTGCGGGTTTTTCATATACAGGATTCATTCAAGACAATATTGCTGTCTTTATCTCTGTCGTACTATTTTTCATTACTCTATTCGTCCTTGTGTCTCATTATCTCTTCGTTCGCCGTGTCTCGCGAGTACTCCAGATGGTGATGCCCGTGCAAAGAGCAATGCCGGTAACGCCGCAGTATCGTGAATTACCGCCTGCGCCGCTACAACCACCGGCGCAAGAAAAGAGGCCGGTACTATTAGAGGTCCTGCACGCGCAAACCGCATCCCCGCAAGAGAACATGTATTCGGCGGGGAGAGACGTTCCGAACCAATTCAGGAGATAAACAGAATCGCCGGCGCAGAGCACCGGCGATTCTGTTTTGCGAGGCACGTTAGTAGAGAGGCGGAATCTCGGCATCGGATTCAAAAATGCGAGCCGCCTTAAAACGCATGCTTTCCGGGAATGTAATGCCGGCCGCGCGCGCGCGATGCATAACGAGCCACAGTTCAGTTTTAGCGCCATATTCTATGGGGATATCCGAAGGATTCGTGCCTTTCAGTATCTTGTCCACCATGAACGCCGACTGTGCTCCGGACGCGGTGAAATTGTCGGAATAGGAGAACTGTCCTCCGTGCGGGATGTCTTCGTAGGGTACGGCGAACGGAATGCCGAGCTTGATTGCGAGCTCGGACTCGCCCCGTTCCTGCCGTTCGTAATGGTGGCCGGCGATGTGAAACAAGGCGTCAATATCCCCCTTCTTGATCGTCTGCGCAACCCTGTTGAATTCAGCTTCCGCCTCGGGCGGCGGCACCGCAGTCGTATACTCCACAATCTCATAGCCGAACCGAGGCGCCTGCGTCTTCAGTTCTTGTAAATAACGATCGCCTATAGGCGGCACCATAAAGCCGTCCGTGAATACGCCGATCTTTTTGATGTTCGGGTCAATCTCTTTGAAGAATTCAAAGTACTTTTGAATAATCTCAAACAAGTCGCTCGTGACGCCGGTCGCATTATTGCCCGACGATCGGTACGACGCGGCAAGCCCGTATTCAATGGGGTCATGGAAACGGCTAGAAAACACAATGGGAGTGGTGTCATTACGCTCCTTCGTGACAGCCACCCCGACTTTCGCCTGTAATTCAAGCGAGAGCCATAATAGGTCCACTTTTTCATCCAGCATGCGATGTATCGCGACCTTCATATCGTCAAACATTGTCGGTCCAGGCACCACTCGCGACCGTTCGTAGACGACATCCTTCCCTTCCGCATACCCGAGCTTTGTCATTTGTTCTTTGAAGCCGATAAACGCATCGGTTTGTTGTTCAAATTCGACGATGCCTATCCTGACTGGCTCGGCACGCGCGGTGAATCCGTTTCCATCCAAGACGAACCAATACGTAAGGGCTCCGACCGCAAGCACGGCTACCAGGCCGGCGGCAAGCAGCGGCGGCGAGAGCGGCGACTGTGCGGGCGGAATTATGTGCGGGATGCTGACGTTTTGAGAAGGTTCTTGAGGCTCTTGAGGGGGCATATGCACGTATTGTACCTGGCGCGCGGCCACCTGCGTATCCGATGTGTGCATAACAGAACCTTCCATACGTATTACGCGACAAGCGGAAGCGTCACAATGAACCGCGTACCGCCTTCCTTTTTAGACTCAAACGAGATGGACCCTTTGTGCAGATCAATGATCTTCTTGGAGATAAAGAGTCCCAGACCGCTGCCGTCGGTATGTCGGGCGGACGCTTGCGATGAGCGGAAGAATTTGGTAAATATCCGATCCGATTCATTCTGCGGTATCCCGATGCCCGTGTCGCCGACGCTGAACCGCACGGCGCCGCTGGCTCGCGCGAGTGACACGGCGATCGAACCTCCTGTGGGCGTATATTTAACCGCGTTGTCGAGCACATTGTTGAACACAATCTCCATTTTCGCCGCATCAATGTTCAACTTGGGGATATCTTTTTGTATATCAAGAATGACGTCCACCCCCTTTTTAGCGGCTTCTGCAGAGAACAGCTTCATCGCCCGATCCAAGATTGGAGCGATCGATTGCACCGAGGGTTCAATATCGAACCGCCCGTCTTCGACGCGCGCCACATCAAGCAGATCGTCCACTAGGTGTATCATGTGGTCGGTCGCATCGAGCGCCTGCAATGCAAGCTCTTTCTGTACCGGTTGCAATTCGCCTTTCTCTCCTGCCAAAAGGTAGTCAACCGCCCACTTCATGCCGGTCAACGGCGTACGCAACTGGTGCGCGGCGATAGAAACGAATTCGCGTTTCGTGCGCTCCATCGCGAATTCACTGGTGATATCCTGAAACATGAGGATGTAGCCGAGATGGACATGTAATCCCTCGCGGTTCCTGCTTGAGACAAGATGTACGATGTGCTCCTTCCCTCCCGCATCGGTAATCTTCAGATCGTTTTTGCGGTACACCAAACCTCCCTGGGAGCCCTGATGCGGCGGGCAATATTCAGAGAAGGGGACTTCTCTTGTGCCGTCAGATATCTTAATCGCGTCTTGTATCTTGCCGCCGAGAATGTTGAGCGAATTTTTCCCGGTTAAGGATTCTGCGGCACGGTTGAAAAGCACAATCGTGCCTTCGGGATCGACAGCGATGACCGCATTCGTGATGCCCGAGAGAATAAGGCTCAGCTTGTTGCGCTCCGCGGTGATGATCTCCTCTTCATGTTTGAGCGAAAGCATGGCCTTGCCGATGGTCTCGGCCATCGAGTTGAAGCTGGTAGCCAGATCGCCGATTTCATCGCCACTCTCTATCGGTGCGCGATGGTTGAGATTGCCCTGTCCGAATTGCTGTGCCGCGATATGCAACGACTCAATGGGCCGCGAGATGCGGCCGGCGAAAAAGAGCGCCGCAAGACCGGCGAGAATGACGGCCAGAAGAGAAAAGAGAACGGAAAAGATCGTCGCTTCGCGTGCCCCCCGATAGACGGCGCTGACGGGCTGTTCGGCAACGACATACCAGTTAATATGTAGTAGATTCTTGGAGCGCGCATCAAAGAGCTCTACTGACACCGGATGCGCCGCCCCTAGGACCTCAAGCCCCTGCTCGTTGATGTATCGTGCAGAAACCCCGATCTGCAGAGGATTCTCAATGACACTGCGGACTGGAGGAAGCACGGAAAGATCCTTTTCGCTAAGTACATAAGAAATATCCGGATGGCCGATCACGATGCCTTTATCATTAATAATATAGACGCGCCCTGACGAACCAACGTTCTTGGAAATGTCGGCTACGACTTTCGGCAAGATACGTGCATCGACGTCCGCGAAGACCGCACCGGCAAATGCCCCGCGTGAATCCAAGATTTGTATCCCGAAGACGAAATACGGCCGACTGTTCCTTACGGCAACGGGACCGATGTAGGTCCCTGCATCGCGAACCGCGCGGAACTCTGCAGACTCGCCGCGATCGCGCAGTTCCTTATTCGTTATCGCCAGGATCCTGTTCTTGCGCGCAATCTCCCGCCCCGAACTGTTGACGACCGAGAGATCGGAGAAATTGTCGCTCCTAAAGAGGATATTCTCCAACACGCGTGCGGCGGTGTCGGATTCTATGGGAAATTCCGGCTGGTACAAGGCCGCAATATTGTCCAGAATGCGCAACTGGGAGACCATGAATGATTTTGCCTCCGCGGATGCCGTCGCTGCGAGCTGGTGGCCGAGCTTCGACGCGTCGGACTCCAGCGTGTGTTGGAAGAGCGTCAAGGTCACCGCCCCCACGATGATGAGCGGAATGAGCGAGACAGAGATGAGGAGAACAATGAACTTGGTATGCAGGTGCAGACCTTTGAATAATTTCTTGGACATCGTGAGCAGGTAGGTTACTCCTTACCGATAAGCGCAGAAGCCGAGCGTATGATTAGAGGTACACCAAAGATCCCGTCAGCATCTGCCGGGCATCGGACTGTGCCTCCTTCGGAGGAGTAATTTGTTGTCCGTGCAAGACACTCTCAACGGTCTTGGAAATTTCGGAAAGTGAAAGGTTGGCCTTCACGAGATATGCGAGTGCGCCGAGCGAGCGGGCACGCTCTTTGTCGGTATCAGCGTTCAAATTCGAAAGAATGATGACAGGGGTCTTTTCGAGCCCTGCCTCTTTGCGCAGGCGCTCCAAGAATTCAAAGCCTGTCATGCCGGGGAGCACGATGTCGAGCAGGATAAGGTCCGGGTGCACTTCGACCGCTTTCGCCATACCTTCTTCGGCATTCATGGTCGGGTATACTTCAATGCCTTTCTCGCGCAGTTGCATCATCTTGTCTGCAAGCAGATTATGCAGTAGTCGGTCATCCTCTATGATTAAGATTTTCTTACCCTTGATGGTATCTTTCGTATCCATCTTATAAGCATACCATAGCTCGTGCAACAAAGAGCGGGAGGTGGAAAAGTCATCCGCAAGTGAAAGCAAAAAGACAAACCAGAACCGCCGGCGTACGCCGGCGGTTCTTTTGGGAGAAAACCTCTTACATCATCCCTGACGCGTTGCAGTGTCGGCAGTCCTTCTTGTGGCTGATGGCCAGGCCTACTGCCGAGAGGCCGACGAGCAGGTAGACGAGATTCTCAACGCCCGACCATTGGCCGAGGAGGAGATTCACGACATTCCAGTTGCCGCCCATCCAGTTCCCGAGCGCGACGAGACCCCAGTTGAGGCCGCCGATAATCACGAGGACAAACTCTATAGCATGTAATTTCATGCAGGTGGATAATAAGATGAGTAAAGCGGGGGTGGCCTGCTCGGCCAGGATAGTCCGCTCCCATCAGTATGACTCTTTTTCAGACGCTCGGGGCACCCCCTGTGCAAAACGTCCCCGATGCCCTCATTTCTTTGTAATTTGCTGCCAGAGCCAGATGCCGGCGAGAATAAGGTCAACGAGAATCACGAGCCAGGTGATAATTCCGAACGAGCCCGTGCCTCCCATCATTGAGCCGTATCCTCCCCATGTGTTAAATCCCATCATACTTTTATGTTTTTATTCTGTTAATAATTGCGCCTACGCTGAACATCCGCCCCCGTTCCCGCCTTGCGGCGGCTGTACCACTTTAGAAGAGACTCGCGTGTATCCGGACGCGCTTGAATACTCGCGTCCGAGCACCTCTTTCGGCGAGACATTTTCCCACGCGATGCCTTTCTGTCGCATATAGGTCGCGATGGTAAGGTACGTCTCCGGGAACCAATATGAGTTTACCGCAAGTGCCGTGCGATACATATCGTGCTCACCCGCTCCCTGTGCCGCCATGAGCTCCAAGAGGCCGAGCATCGCCATACCGTGATTACAATCTGGGAAGTGCGTTGAATTGCCGCAGCACGGGCGGTAGATATTTCTGGATATGCGGTCTACGAGCGCCTGTTGTCCGCTCGTGAGCGTTATGAGCTGATGCATATTGTAATGGCTCATCGCGGTTGCCTGCCCTGAGCCCGTTGAAGGGCCCTTCGCGAGCGTCCAGCCGCCCGTTGAGGCGAAGTTGCCCGCCCCCTTGTAGGCCGGATTCATCATTTCGTTTTCGTCCTCAAGAATCGGATTTGAGTTAGCGAGCCCGAGCGCCCAGAACAGATTCAACAGATACCCGGCGTTCCAATTCGTGATGACGATTTTCCTGTCCGCGTTTTTCTCCAGCATCTTCTGATATTCAGGCGGGAATCCCCCACGGTCCTTATACAGAGCCGCCATCTTTGCGGGGTCAATCGCACCGACCTCAACCAGCTTCGCACCGAGGTCGCCCCACGTGATAGGTAGCTCAACTCCAGAAGACGGCAGGACCGACTCTTGAAGTTGTGCCTGCGTATCCACTTGTGCGGCCGCGCCTGCACTGCGGTCTGGTGAGCCGTACTGCACCGCCAATGCGATGAAGGCCCCGGCGGCGATGATACTCAAGGGCGTCGCATACTTTTGAACAATATCTTCCACCATTCTCTTTTTTGCTTCCATACTTTTAATGTTAGTTAGCAACAATCTCTCATCTTCTTCTCAATATCTCCCGCCATTCCTTCGCGCAAGCCCGGCGTACTGCCGAGAAACAAGGGCGCGAGCGACATCGCGAGTAAGAAGACTATCGCGGCGAGAAGCACCGTCCACAATTGTTCAAGAACGGCGTATGCGGCGATGAATCCGGCGGGGATGAAGAGCACTTTCCAGAGCATGCGCATGCCCTCCGACGCGCGGCTGAACGTCTTTTCAATCTGATACGTCACGCCGACCACTGACCCCCCCATGAGAATAGCGGGGATGAGGAGCGGGATATCGTAGCCGGCGTAATACGCGGCGAGAAGCCATACCCAGGTCAAGAATCCACCGGCGCATATCGGGCACACGGTGAATGGCAGAATCCGATTGATGAGCCACGTGACGCCGGCTATGCCGAGGATTGAGATGACAGTGATGATAATCATATGTTTCAGACGACGAGAATAAGCGCGCCGATAATAATCATCGCGATGCCTGCGACAAGGCGCACGCGCGCAAGATGCGTGAGCTTCCATTCCTGCATCTTCTCCACCATTGTTTTATCAGCCGCGACCCACAAGACAAGCACGAGCGGCACAATGAGAATCACGTTGTAGAGGACGAGATACCAGAAGCCTGTCGCGTACGTCACCTGGTCGTGCAAGAGCCCGATGACCATGAGGTACGGTCCTCCCATGCAGGGGAACTGGCAGATGCCGACCAAGAGCCCGAGCGCGAATACGGCAACGGCGGTCGTCTTTTCCATCAATGCGGCCATCGGCTTGTGCGCCACAGACGGCATTGTGAGCTTGAACGGCATATTCGGGAAGAACCGATTCAAGAGGTTGACGATGCCGAAGAGAATCAAGAGTGTCGCGCCGAGCTTCCCCATGAAGTGGGGCGTGTTGAAGAGATGGAGCACCTTGAGAAGGCCGAGTCCAATGAGGAGATACGACGCGAAAATGCCGAATATGTACAGACCGCCTAATTGGAGAATCTTCTTCCGCGTCATGGAGAGACCGAAGAGAAACGCGATGGTGATGAGGAGAATGGAGAACGAGCAGGGGTGCACGCTATCCAGAAGCGACGAGACAAGAACGAGCGGCAGAAGCCACATCCCGCCCTGGCTCATATTCCATATGAGCGAAGAAGTGGCGGGACTGAACTTCAGGACGATAATCCCGAGAATGAACGCGCCGACGACGCTTGTGATGATAATGAGTCGTTTCATGACTAGGGAGTGACGAGCGCCTTAATCTCCAGTTGGACGGTGCCTCCCGAGGCGGAGGTCAAGGTGACGAATCGGTCAATCTGGCCGATGCCGGCGGGACCGTGGGCGTTCGGGTCATAGACAACGCGAATGATGCGGCTCTCGCCCGATGCGATACGCTCGTTGGCCGGCGGAATATACCCCATACCCTCCATGCCGAAAGGGCCCTTCGCATTTCCGTTTTGTTGGACGATAAATGCTGTCGTACACATGCAGGAGGTAAGAATCGTGCGCACCGTGATATCTTTGTCGGTCGGGTTCGTCACAGTGAATTCCTTCATCACGTTTCCGTTCTTCATTGAGATGGTCCCGAAGTCGTAGGAGGTCTCCGACGCGGTGAGGCCGCTCGCTGAAGCGGTCGTTGCAGTAACTCCTTGAACAGATGCCGTGGTCCCCTGTTCCCCGCTATACCCCAAGACGAAGAGGCCGACGACAACGAGCACAACACTGAATACAATGATACCGGTTTTTGATTCCATGATACATGAGGATTTAATCGCACAATGCTTGTAATGCTCCCGTATCAGTAGGATGGTGAATGTTCAAATAGAGAAAGCCAGCGTCGTACTTTTCTATCGTATGACGTAAACGGCGTCGGACTGCGCGGAACGAAAGGAGGGATGTCGTATGCGGGCGGATGAAATAAAAAGGAGGGGAAGATGGCGATGGAGACGGCGAGAAGCAGGATGATAATGAGAGTCTCAATGGCGAAATTCACCGGCGCACTGATGAACGATTGGTACGCAAAGAGGTGGTGGATTGCCCCCGGCAGAGCGCTCGGCGGGCACAGCGACGCCCCCATGGCGGAGAACGGGCAGTCGCCCCGCATGCTCCCGTCCGGCCCATACGTCATACTGGTGAAGCTGAAGAACGCTATCGCCAGAAATGACGCGAGGATGGCGAACACGGAGATTTTTTTGAGCATTAACGGCATATCGTGCATTATAGCATTTTCGCTTTCAGACGGAGCGAGTTGCCGACAACCGATACGCTGGAGAACGCCATTGCGGCACCGGCGAAGATTGGGTTCAAGAGGACACCGAAAAACGGGTAGAGGGCTCCGGCGGCAACGGGGATAAACGCAATGTTGTAGAAGAACGCCCAGAAAAGATTTTGTTTGATTACTACCATGGTGCGCTTTGAAAGCGCGATTATCTCCGGAATGAGCCTCAAATCTCCACGCATAAGCGTGACGTTGGCTGATTCCATGGCAATATCCGTGCCTTCGCCCATGGCGATGCCGATATGCGCCTGGGTAAGCGCGGGAGCGTCGTTGATACCGTCGCCGACCATTGCTACAATCTTCCCCTGTTCTTGAAGTTCCCTTACTTTCTCCGATTTTTTATCGGGTAGCACTTCGCTCATGACATTGTCTATGCCGGACTGCTTTGCGATAGCTCGGGCGGTTCGGTCATTGTCTCCCGTGAGCATCCAGACCTCTATGTCGCGTGCCTTGAGGGCGCGCACCACTTCAATTGACTCCTCCTTTAACACATCAGCGATGGCGAGCGCCCCCTTAACCTCTTTTCCTACGATGAGGACCATCACGGTCTTGCCTTCATTCTCAAGCTCTCTGATGTCGTCTTCGTAGGCAGATATATCAAGTCCGATATCAGCGACCAATGCGCGATTACCCACATACGCTTCTACACGGGACGCCGAGTCGATTCGCAAAATGCCCCGTAGACCTTTCCCCGGGATGGCTTTGAACTCTTCAAGCGCATATGGCTCAATACTCTCTTTCTTCGCTTCATCCGCAATCGCTTTATCAAGCGGATGCGATGATTTCTGGTCTATGCTCGCGGCATATTGCAGAACCGCTTGCGCGAGCGGATGTTCCGAACGCTGTTCTAGCGAAACGGCGAAATTGAGGACCTCATTCCGATTTCCATTGCCGAACGCGACAATGTCGGTGAGTTGGGGTTTCCCTCGAGTGAGGGTGCCCGTTTTATCCAGAATGACGGCGTTTATTTTATTAGCAATTTCAAGCGAGGCGGCGTCTTTAACCAAGATGCCCTTACCGGCGGCATTACCCGAGGCGACCATGATGGCCATCGGGGTCGCAAGACCGAGTGCGCAGGGGCACGCGATTATGAGGACGGCGACGAAATTGACGAGAGCGAACGTGAAGGAAGGAATCGGTCCGAAAAAGAACCAGACGACAAAAGTTATGATGGCTATGACGAAAACCGCAGGAACAAAATAGGAAGAGACGACATCCGCCAAACGCTGTATCGGCGCCTTGGAGCCCTGGGCGTCTTCCACCATTTTGATGATGTGCGAAAGCACGGTGTCTTTCCCGATCTTCGTTGCTTTGAATGTGAATGCGCCGAATTTGTTTATGGTACTGCCGATAACTGCACCGCCGACTTTTTTATGCACCGGCATTGATTCGCCGGTAATCATTGACTCGTCAATTTCTGATTCTCCTTCTAATATCTTTCCGTCAACGGGAATCTTTTCTCCCGGACGGACGACTATTGCATCTCCGACTTGTACATCTCTCACGGGCACCTCAATCTCTTTCCCATCTCGCAAAATATTCGCGGTTTGGGGCTGTAAGCCGATAAGTTTTTTAATCGCTTCCGAAGCTCTCCCTTTCATAAGGACTTCAAAATATTTCCCCAGAAGGATTAAAACGATGATAATCGCCGATGTGTCAAAATAAATCGCCGGCGCGAGCCTCCCTTGCATGAAATACAGAGGGAACATCGTAACTGCCGCACTATAGAAATACGCCGCCAGCGTTCCAACGGCTACCAGCGTGTTCATATCGGCAGTACGATATCGTATGAGCAGTTTGAGTCCGCTATAAAATTGAGAACCGACCCAGAATTGCACGGGAGTCGTGAGCACAAGAAGCATCCACCTATCGGCCAAGATTGCTGGCATAAAAGAAAACCACTCCGGGAAACTGCCAAAGAATATGAAGGACGCGAGAATGCCGCCGATGATGAGTTTGAGCTTCATCTTCATTATTTCGTCCTCCCGTTCCATATTCATATGATTGTGTTGTGGAGAACTCATATCCATATCCGACTTCTTTTCCGAACTAATTTCCAGCCGGTAGCCGACAGACCGAACTCTCTCTGCAAGAGAAGATTCGGAAATGATATGCGGGTCAAACTCAATACGCGCCGATTCTGTCGCGATATTGACCGTAGCGGAATGGACGCCGGCCGTCTTTGAGAGCGCTTTCTCAATCACGGCAACACAGCTTGCGCAATGCATTCCTTGTACAGGATACGTTTTATTTTCCATATTATTTCCGCTTCAGCTTATACACCGCGAGCACTTCGCCCACGGCCTTCCCCGCCTGGCCAGAGGTCATCTGCCGGTGCACGCACCCCTTCAAATGGCTCTCGAGCAGAAGGTCCTCCACAGTAGAGAGCGCCTGCCTCGCCGCCGAGGTCTGCGTGATGACGTCTATGCAGTACGCGCCCTTTGTGACCATCTCCTGGAGCCCGCGCATCTGGCCCTCAATAATCTTCAATCGCTTCACTACCTTCCCCTTCCCCGCATCGTGTACGTATCTCATGTCCCTCACTATATACCCCCCAGGGGTATTGTGCAAGCCCCGTTAGAAATCTGATTTCTAACGGGGCAAGAGCTCCTGTGGATGAGTATGTATAGCGCGTAAAGTATACTGAACGCACTATGTCGCCCTTACCATTTGGGCTCGCCGCGCTCGCCGTCATCGGCATCGTGCTCTTGATGCGACCGCGGCGCTTCTACTTCGTCCGCCACGGCGAGACGATTCTGAATGCGCAACATATCCGACAAGGCGAGGAGGGGAGTCTTTCTGAAAACGGCCGGCGACAGGCGGAGCGGGTCGGCGAAGTGTTACGACCGATGTCTATAGACAGCATCATCTCCAGCACATACCCGCGCGCGAGAGAAACTGCGGAAATTCTTAAAAAATATCTGAAGGTCCACATATTCTATTCTCCGCTCTTTACGGAACGCAGGAATCCGTCGGCAATCATCGGCAAGTCAACCCGCGACCCGGGAGTAATGCACATCGTCGACCAGATGGACCTCGCGTACCATGAAGATACCTACCGCTTCTCCGACGAGGAGAACTTTGCCGACGTGAAGAAACGCGCGCGGAAATGTCTCAATATCCTCGCGCGCCAGGGCGCGCGCGAGACTGTGGTCGTTACCCACCACCACTTCCTTAAAATTCTTATCGCGTACCTTCTCTACCGCGAACGCCTCCATGCAAAGGACTTCGTGAAGCTCTCGTTCTTCAACGTCTCCGACAACGCCGGCATCAGCATCTGCGAATTCCACCCGTGGAAATTTCTCTCACGAACGCGCGGTTGGGAGGTCGTCTCTTATAACGAACAGCCCTAGTGCAAATTGACCAAATATTTTTTTATAACGGCCTGGATTTGCGATGTTATTTCATCGCGAGATTCTGGCCTGCTCCTCGCTATGCCTTTTGCAAAGTTATAGAGCTCTATATTATTCATTCGTAGCCATTTCTCATTCTTGTAAAGAAAATAAAGTAGGCTCATCACCGCAATTCTTTTATTGCCGTTCTGAAATGGGTGGTTCTTGATGAGCAGATAAAACAAAATACTGCCTTTCTCAATAAGACCCCTGTATAAATGTTTCCTGTTGAATTGGCCAAACGGCGTAGCCAAACAACTCTCTAGGATATTAGGAAAACGCGTCCCAAAATCGGGTATTGGTTCGTTCCAGGTCATCAGCCTCCGGGCAAACGTGAACGCCGCGTATTCAACTTCTGCAACGGTAATCTTCTTCGTTCTCATTCTCGTCCAAGCTTCTTGAACACTTCCCCATATTCTGCCAGGGCCTTATCTATGGCCGCATCTATCTGTTTCTTACTATGCACGCCTACCGTATCCTCTAGTAAACCCAGTAGAGATTCGTATGGGATAACGTAATTACGGCCGACCTTCGTGGCTTGTATCTTCCCCGATTTTATCTTTCGGAATATTTCTATACGGCTAAGGTGCAGGATATGAGCCACTTCTGCCGTAGAATACATGGATTTCTTGGTCATTTTTGAATAGTAACATATGTTACCTATCGGAATGGTTGGTAGCTCATTCCACCCGTGGAAGGTGTTTTCTCAAACGCGCGGCTGGGAGGTTGTCTCCTACAACGAACAGCCGTGACTATCGCGGCGCGAGCATCTGTTTGAAGAGCTCGTATGCCGGTCTCTTTTGGTAATCCGCAGACAAAAGACCGAATTCCTCGGTATCGTTAAAATCGCGGAGGGAGAACCAGAACCACGCCGGAACTGCCGACAATTCGCTTTTAACCTGATTCAAAGAATCTACCCGCGTGCCCTCGTCGGTCGTGCCGAGTTCGTTGAACCATATGGTCTTCGCAGAATCTCCATAGAGCGCGGTAAATGCCCGGATGGCGGCGGCCTTCTCTATAAATCCTCCGCCCGTTCCGAAAGATTCATACGGATGATACGCCAGCACGTCAAAACAATCCTTCCCGCCAAGTTCATACAACTGCTTCATAAATGTCCGGGCGTTCATATAGGTTCTGCTGTCGCTCACGCCGGAGAGTCCGCCCAGCACAATCACTGCGCTTGGGTCGGCCTCGTGAATGCCTTTGTTTGCGGCAGCGAGGAAATTAAGATATGTGCTCACGTCTACGCTGTCTCCCGCCTTGAACGGCCCCTCTCTTACCCTAAAAAATCCGAATCCCGGCAGATTCGGCTCGTTAAAAATCTCGTAGTAGCGTACCTTCCCGCGGTTGCGTGCCGCAAGCTCTTTGGCAAAGGCATACGTCGCGTCCCATCTCCCTTGTTTGTCTTTGGCCCATACCCAGTCGGGTACGTACGTAACTGAAAGGAGCAGATGTATATTGTTCTGGTTTAGAACGCGCGCAGTATTGTCTATGGCATCCCACCGGCGGATTGCGCCCTCGGATGTCTCAATGTCTGACCAGTAGAAGTCGGTGCGCACCCATTTCACGCCCAAGTCCAGAAGATAAGGGAGGTCTTTCATTGTAAAACCTGCCGGTTGACCGATTCCCAAAATATTCGTCTCTATAGGTTCAGTCGTGCGAATGCACCCTGGAACGCCTGCGATAGGCGCTGTTGAGGAAGTGCTCTGCTCTCCACCGGGCGGGAACGATATAGAAGGTTCTGCTAGTACACTTCCCCGCTGATTAATGTACCGCAATCCGAAAAAGACGACCGCGAGAATCAATAATAGAATGAAAATGTATCGGAGCTTCATCCTGAAAGCATACCACCTGCAGAAAACCCGCGGCTGGGAGGTCATTTCCTACAACGAGCAACCGGGATGAAGAATCTTGTAAACCTTTCATTATAAAATCTTCAGCCCAAAATCTCCCTATCTTTGCCGACCGTCAGGAATAGGGAGATTGACATGCCTGGAGAAAAAGAGGAATATGGCAATTAGGACTGACGCGGACATCAACTTACAGGAGGATGAAATGTCTAGAGAATATAATGAACAGGAAAGCGGACGACTTTTCCGTTCATGTAAGCGTTTACTAAACGCAAAAGAGCGCAAAGATGGTGATCTTGCATTGGTTACGCTTCTAATCATTGCCGTGGAGGCCCGCAGTGCGTTCTATGATGCGTTGGACGCCTCGCGTGTAAGAGCAGAAGTGGAGAAATGAGTTTGCTTGCGAAAAGCCGGGCACCGCCCGGCTTTTTTATTTCACTCATGTACCTTATTTCACGCTATAGCGTAAAAGATGGTACACGCGATTTTCCAACGCAAACGCAACTAATAGTCCATGCCGCCCATGCCGCCGGGTCCGCCAGCTGGCGGATTCTTTGGCTCGGGGATTTCGGCGATGGCGGCTTCGGTCGTGAGGAGGAGTGCGGCGGCGGAGATGGCGTTCTCAAGCGCCATGCGCGGCATCTTCACCGGATCCACGATACCCTCTGCGAGCATGTCCTCCACTATTTCATCAGTGAGTGCGTTGTAGCCAGCATTCGCCTTGCCTCCCTGCACCTTGGAGACGATGACGGCCGCATCGTCCTTGCCGGCATTAATCGCTATCTGCGCGAGCGGCATCTCCAGTGCGCGCACGACGATGTCGTAACCGGCTTGTTCATCAGCGGTGAGCTTCTTTCCGCCGAAGGCGGATCCGCCTCCGGCGGACGCGACTGAAAGTTTTTTAGAAACTTTTGCGAGCGCCGTACCGCCGCCCGCGACGATACCCTCTTCAATAGAGGCCTTGGTCGCCTTGACCGCGTCATCAATCTTATCTTTGAGATATTTCATCTCGGTCTCGGTCGCGGCGCCGACCGAGATGACGGCGACACCGCCCGAGAGCTTCGCGATGCGCTCTTCAAACTTCTCTTTATCAAATTTGGAATCACTATTTTCCATTTGTGTCTTAAGTTGGGCCACGCGCGCCGAAATGTCCGCCTTTTTGCCCTTCCCTCCCACAATCGTTGTCGTGTCTTTGGTCGCGACCACGCGCGTTGCACGGCCGAGCATCGAGAGCGTCGCGTTCTCAAAGGTTGTACCGACTTCGTTACTGATAACCTGGCCGCCCACCACAGTCGCGATGTCTGCGAGCATCTCCTTCTTCCGGTCGCCGTAGCCCGGCGCCTTCACCGCAAGCACGCTGAAGGTCCCGCGCAATTTATTCACGATAAAAGTAGAGAGCGCATCGCCTTCAACATCTTCTGCAATGATGACGAGTTCTTTCTTCCCTGACTGCACGACTTTTTCCAGCAAGGGCAATATTTCTTGTACATTGCCGATTTTTTTATCCGTGAGGAGCACGAGTGCATCCTTCATCTCGGCCTCCATCCGTTCCGGATTCGTAACCATATAGGCCGAGACGTAGCCCTTGTCTATCTGGAGCCCCTCCACGATGTCGTAGGAGAGCTCCATCCCCTGCGACTCTTCTACTGTCACCACGCCGCTACTGCCCACCTTCTCTACCGCTTCAGCAATAATCGAGCCCAGCACTTCAGATTCTGCCGAGATGGAGGCGACCTGCTTCACCTCCGCCTTACCGGAGACCGGCTTCGCCATCTTCTTAAGCTCGACAAGCGCGGCGGTCTTCGCCTTCTCCATGCCGCTTCTAATCCGCATTGCGTTCGCACCCTTCATCACGTGCGAAAGACCCTCTTCTACGAGCGCCTCAAACAAAACTACCGACGTGGTTGTTCCGTCACCCACCGTATCATTCGTCTTGTTCGCCACCTCCTTCACTACCTCGGCGCCCATATTCTCAAATCGGTCTTTGAGCGAGATTTCTTTGGCGATGGAGACGCCGTCGTTGGTGATGCGCGGACCGCCATAGGACTTCTCAATAATGACATTACGCCCCTTGGGACCGAGCGTGCCCTTCACCGCGCGGGCCGCCTGCGCGATGCCCTTCGCAATGCTCTTCCGCGCGTCTTCAGAAAAAAGAATTTGTTTTGCCATATGAACTAGTGTATTAGGCGCTAGGCCTCTATTAATATGATGTCGGATTCAGGAAGCACATAATACTCAACGTCATCCACCTTAATCGGCTCGTCCCACGGCTTCTTGAAGAAGACCATGTCGCCCGGCTTCACTTCGCTCGGAATACGCTTCCCGTCATCACTTCGGCGGCCCGGACCGACAGCGACAACCTCGCCTTTGAGAAGCTTCTCCTTGTCTACCGTCTCGGGGATGATGATGCCGGAGGCAAGCTTTTTCTCCCCCGCTTTTTCAGCAGGTTTGACCACCACACGGTCTCCAAGCGGCGAAAGCGAAAACTTCTTTGTCTTTTGTGCCATGGTGTTCTATATAAATGAATAATCGCCCTCTCGCACGTGTAGGGGGAGTATAAAGAAAACCCTGTTTTTATGCAACTTTATTTTGAAAGCGTCGTGCCAGTCGCTTTCGCGAGTTCTTGGATATGAATACCATGACGACGAGCGGTAATCGCGCCCATTTTGTTTTCTTGGTCCAGTTCGGCAATCTTGCCCGCATAACCATCCATGATGGTAATTAATTTATCAATCTTTTCTTCGGTTCGAATATCTGATGCTCTCATTGCATCCACCTCGGACTTGAAATCGAACTTTTCGAGGCTCGACATGGCCAGCTTGTTTCGCAGGAGATCTAGTCCATCGCGTATCGCACTGACCTCCTTTTTTGTCGCGAAATTTTCGACCAGAAACTTTTTGTCATCCTTGGTCAACATACGAGACAGTATACCACTCCTTACCTGCTTCAAATCGCTATCCACTCCGCGCTATTGCCCGCGCGGGGGGGTGGTATAATTGCCTCGTTACCAATTCCTAGCCATATTCATGAAAAAATACGCCTTTGGTGCTGCTTTTCTCCTCGCCGCCCTCATCACTCCCCTCGCCCCAGCCCAAGCGGCTGGCCTTACTACAGAACAAGCAACCAATCTCATTGCTGTTGTTCAAGCAGCTCCTGGCGTACCCGCGAGTGCCTTTGTTAATCTCATAACGGCTTTCTCGGACATAACAACAAACCAAGCGTCCAGTCTCATCACGGTCATTCAAGTAGCTCCTGGCGTACCCGCGAGTGCCTTTGTGCCTCTTCTCACCTCTTTCACGGTCGGTACTCCAGCAACACAGCCGGCGGAAGCAACTCTGACATCCGGCATCTCTCATCAGCCAAGTGTAGCAACTGTGACAGGATTCCCTGTCACTATCGGGTGGAGTTCAAAAAACGCAACCTCATGCTCCATGAGTAAATCTGTCAACGGCGGAGCGTCAGGTCCGGCCACCGTATATGCTCCCGACACTGGGTGGTATAGCGACGCCGCTCATTTGAACGGTTCGGGTACAGCGATGCCGACCGTTGTTGGTACTCATGTCTTCTCAATTACCTGTACCGGCCCTAGTGGCACGACTCCAGTCCAAAGTATCGCGCATACCGTCACCGCCTCCTGTCCGATAGCAACAACACAGACGAGTACGGGTACGTGCACATCCCCCTCCGGCCCCACCGCCGGTATCTCTCATCAGCCAAGTGTAGCAACTGTGACAGGATTCCCTGTCACTATCGGGTGGAGTTCAAAAAACGCAACCTCATGCTCCATGAGCAAATCTGTCAACGGCGGAGCATCAGGTCCGGCTACCGTGTATGCTCCCGACACTGGGTGGTATAGCGACGCCGCTCATTTGAACGGTTCGGGTACAGCGATGCCGACCACTGTTGGTACTCATGTCTTCTCAATTACCTGTACCGGCCCTAGTGGCACGACTCCCGTTCAAAGTATCGCGCATACCGTCACCGCCTCCTGTCCGATGGGAATAACACAGACGAGTACGGGTACGTGCACATCCCCCTCCGCCCCCACCATCACTTCCATCAGCCCGACATCAGCGAAGGCCGGCGACACGATCACCGTCATTGGCAAAAATCTCTACGGCGGTAGTTTCTCCAGCGTTCCCTTTACCTTGAGCGGCGGAACAACAGGTACTGTCAACGGAACGGCGAAAACTGTGGATATGAGCGGCTCGTACTTCACATTCGTCGTGCCTTCCAACTTCAGCGTCGGCACAACCTATACGGTCGCGGTTGATTCCGGCAAGAGTTCAAAGACGTTTACGGTGATTTCTGGAACGACGACCGTTGCCCCTCCTCCGATTAGCAATGTAAAAGCGTATGTGTCCAGTTCTCCGAACGGACCGTGGGTGCAGAACGGTTCGGTGGCCAGCAACCAAACTCTGTATATCAAAACGACCGGATTGGACAAATCAATTCCCCCGAAAGCGTGCGCCGGCAATAGTTCTGCTTGTGCAATGGTATCCAGTTTCCGCGAGTATACGTCGGCCGAATGGGGCACCAGCACGACTGAAGTGATAACAAGTTCTGCCGCGGGCGTGTGGCCGATAGGCACGTACTACGGCTATCTCTATTATTCTGCAACGGGAATCCAACAAATCCCAGGCGGCTCGTTCACTGTCACTGTCCCGACTACCACCATTGCGCCGACCATCACCTCTCTTTTGCCCGCCTCTGGCAAAATAGGAACAATGATCGGAATCTATGGTTCCGGTTTTACCTCAAGTAATGACATTTATTTCAACTGGTCTCTCATCGCATCAAACGTTGTGGCAACCAATCTCGGTCTCGGATTTACTGTCCCCAGTTTCTTTGCCAATAGCTGTCCCTCTGGATATTGCGCAAACTCGGTCACTCCGGGTAACTACAGTGTTCAAGTGGTGAACACCAACGGCAAGAGCAATATGGTTACGTTCACGGTGACAAGCGGGACTACCAGTCCTATTACCCCCGTCATCTCTTCCGTCAGCCCGACATCAGTGAAAGCAGGCGATACGATTACCGTCTACGGCTCCAATCTCTACGGCAACAATTGGACCAGCGTCCCCTTCACCTTGGATGGCGCTGCCGGAACGGCGAGTTCTGTGAACCTCTACGGAACCTCCTTCACGTTCGTGGTTCCTTCCACCATGAGCGCCGGCACGCACACAGTCGCGGTTGACTCCGGCAAGAGTTCAAAGACGTTTACCGTGACCGCACCGATCTCCCTGTCTCCGGGCACGACCCAGACGGCGAGCGTTGGGAACGCCATCACGAGCGCGATGGGCGGTGTGTCTGCTCCGACCGCGAGCTTCAGCTACGAGTGGAGCCACGACTTGCAAATCGGCTCCCCGTATTTTGAAGATGTTAAAGCTCTGCAGATGGCGCTTACCTTCCAGGACCTCTATAGAGACGAGATAACCGGCGGATTCTACAATCAAACGTACCTCGCCGTGAAGGCATTCCAGCAGAAGTACGGCATTGAGGCGACCGGCTTCGTCGGCCCTATGACGCGCTCCAAATTGAACGCGCTGTACTAAATCGTCATACGGGATGTCCACCTCGCCCGATTGAGTTTTGCGGGTGGCGTTGTATTGTTAGCCTGTTACTCTCTCGCATGAAAAAATACCTTTTTAGCGTTGCCCTGTCGCTCGCCTCCTTCTCTCCCGCGTTCGCACAGGCACAGACGACGGGCATCCTCACTCCAGCCCAAATTGAAGCGGTCCTTCAGTTCATCCAATCCTTCAATGTCGACCAGGCCATTATTGACAATGTGCGAATCGCTCTCAATAGCGAAGTCCCTGCGACAGGGACGTGTGTCGCTCCCGCTGGTACAGTTGCGGGCGGTGTTGCTCCCATCATCACCCTCATCTACCCCACGAACATCATGGCCGGACAACCGACCAACATCGTCGGCTATGGGTCCAATCTCCAGTCCTGTGTGACAATCATCTATACCGGCTCTGCGAGCGGCTCCTTCCAGCTCACCCCTATCTCTTCGGGCAAGTTCCAATTCAACTCCAGCCTATTCTCCCCAGGCTCCTACTCTTTCTATGTGAAGAATCCCGATGGCAAGAGTTCAGGGGGCCTCGCATTCAAGATTGGGGGGGCTCAAACTGGCGGGTCCTGCAGCAGCTCTCCCGTCACCACCACACCTGCCCCCGCTTCAGCGCCTGTGGCGATTCCTAGTTCCTGTTTCGGACGTACGGTTATACCGCATATAGTGGATGAGGTAACGGGTAATATTTCTGGAGAAGTGAAATATTCTAATGGCGCTTTCGCGATGGAGGGTAATAAGATGCACGTCACGCGCTTCAAGACGGAAAGCGCGGGTTATTTGATTGGAAGAATGGGCTGGGTTGGCGATGCAAATGTTGCGGGGTCATCTGGATTTACTATAGGATTCATTTCTTCTGTCCCGTGTGACTATACCGGAGCCTATAACAATGGCCTGACTGCCAGAGGACCGGGCGGCTATGGCGGTTGGGTTGGTCCGAAAAGTTCTTATGGCGATCTTCCGGTTCTTGCCGACAATCAGGTTCAAACATATTTTGACAATTGGGTTACTGCAAATACTTTCTTCGGTTATTTGCCGCCGGGTCTTAATCGCAAGGCCTACTTAAAGCCGAATACCTATTATTACCTCAACATAGTCAATTCGGAAGAGATTATCTCTCCATTTGACCAGGTTCCGGTTAAATATATTAAGACCGATGCAGACCTTACCGCTTCACCCGATACGTGCCTTGCGCCAGTGTGTACCTATCAAATTATCGGAGTAAACGCTTTTAGATACTTGCCCAACCCAACACCAGGGGGACACGGGGGCAACCTTATCCCCGGCCTTCCTGCGCCTACAACAAGCGGGGGCACTTCAATAAGTTGTCCCGCTCCAACCGGTGGCTCCTGTGGTGGTGTCATCGTCACTCCCGCAACGGGAGGGAGTACCGTCACAACGTCTTCCCTCAAGTGGTGGTCATCAGCTGAATTTTACGTTGAGAGCATTCCAAAATGCGAAGATGTCGGCTATGCCAACATAGTCCACGGCCAGAGCTGTTCTTCAGAAGGATACAAATGCAGGAAGATACCTACCTACGCTTCTACGAAAATGGAGTTGTTCCAGTGTAAGATGACGCCGGATACAACCACTGCACCAGTGAATGGCACCTGTGGAACATCGGCATGCGGCTCATTCAGCTCACCTCCGACAACTGGCCTCTGCAATACCGGCACTGCCTCTGCCGTCTCTGGTTCAGGGCCATTCTCCTGGTTCTGCAACGGGAGCAACGGTGGCAGTTCTGTCAGCTGTTCGGCTACCAAGAGCGGTACGGGTACGACACCTCCACCGCCCGCAGTGAGCTGTGGCGCGGGGGAGGTGTTTAACACCGCCTCTGGCGACCGTGATTGGTATGCAGAGAATGGCATGCACCCAGTTCTGCTGTGGCCCATCCCGCCTGTTACGGGCTCCGGGAGCCTGGGGCGAGCAATCAAGATTGTCGCCGACAATGTGAAGTACCCACGCGGTGTTCAAATCGGGGGGGTCGATGAATTTGCCCAGAGTCCCGGAATATCAGGGGGCAAGGATTACGTCGTTAGCGAGTGCCCTCACAGCTTTGTGCCGGTAGCCGCTTCTACTTTTGAAGGAAGACAGCTGTGTACCTTGACCGGCGCTGGCAGGGTCGCCGGCCCTTTCCGTCTGCGTTTCGGACCTGCCGAGACGCGAACATTCTTTGGTCAGACCCTGCCGACCCTAGATTGCCCACTCACTCCGGGAGGCACATACTACGTCAACTTCCGCGCGTATGACCAAAGTTACCCGACCGTGTCTTCCCAGTTTGTAATCCTCGACCGAGCGATAACGTCGGAGTGAAATTCAATTAGTTAACACTGTTCGCACACGCTTGCCCCGTTAGAAATCTGATTTCTAACGGGGCTTGCACAGATTCTCCCACTCGTGCTACACTCATATCCAAGATGGAGGCACTCGTATCGGCATTGCCGTATGCGGAGATTGTCCTCTCAATACTCCTCATCGTCGGCATCGTGCTGCAACAGCGCGGAGCGACCCTCGGCGGAGCGTTTGGAGGCGACAACTTCGCGTCGACGTTTTATAAGCGCAGAGGCGCCGAGAAGTTCCTATTCAACGCGACAGTCGTTATCGCGATACTCCTTGTGCTCTCTGCGATTGCGAACTTCCTTCTGGCGGGGTTATGAATCCCGTTAGAGACCTGGTTTCTAACGGGATGAGCGATGAGACGCGTGAGCGACTGTTGCGTCCGAGAAGTTCCCCTGCGCTTGACCGTCTGCAGAGGCGCGTAGACGCGCTTTCCTCCGGCGACCGAATTATTTTCTACGCGTTCGCAGTTCTCCTCTGCGTTGCTTCCCTCTCGGGCCTTTACGCGCTTGAACAATCGCTTCTCGTAGAGGTGCCGAGCTACGGCGGGACCCTTGTTGAGGGAGCGGTCGGAAGTCCGCGCTTCATTAATCCCCTGCTCGCCATCAGCGACGCCGACCGCGACCTCTCCGTACTCACCTATGCGGGCCTCATGGGCCTCTCGGGGACGGGGGAGCTGGTGCCGGTACTCGCCGAGAGCTACCGCGTCGCAGAGGACGGCAAGACCTACACGTTTACCCTGCGCGACAATGCGAAGTTTTCTGACGGCACGCCGGTGACGGCAGACGATATTGTCTTCACGGTAAAGAAGGCCCAGAACCCCGCGCTTAAGAGTCCCGAGTACGCGAATTGGTCAGGCGTCATTGTTGAAGCTGTTGACGCACACACCGTTGTCTTCAAACTCTCAAAATCGTACGCGCCCTTCCTCGGACTCACGACGCTCGGCATCTTGCCCGCGCGGCTCTGGCAGAAAGTCTCAAACGAAGAATTCCCCTTTTCCACTCTTGAGACAAACCCCGTGGGCGCCGGGCCGTTTGTGGTTGACGGCATCTCCCGAGACGCGTCCGGACTCATACAGAGCGTATCGCTCACGAAGAACTCGCGCTACGTGCTCGGCCAGCCGTATCTCAATGGTATTCGTTTTAATTTCTACTCAAGCTACGAGGACCTCGCGGATGCTCTCGCGAGCGGCGCAGTGGAGAGCGCCTATGACCTGCCCGCCGAGCAGGCGCCCCAGATGCTGACTGCCCCGTATGCAAGAGTCTTCGGTGTATTCTGGAATCCGAGCGAGAAACAGGTGTACGCGCGAGCGGAGGTGCGTAAGGCGCTTTCGCTCGCTCTTGACCGACATAAGATTATCGCCGACGTGCTTGGCGGATACGCGACTCCCATCATGGGACCCGTCCCGCCTGGAGGGTCGGTGCAACAAGTACCGGTCCCGGCATCTGAACATCCGGCGGAGGCCGCGGCGGCAGTCCTTGAAACGGCAGGGTGGAAGTATGACGGCTCCTCGCGCGTCTGGGAGAACGCGGGGAGCAAGCAAACGCTTGACGGCATTACGCTCCGCACTTCAAATGTACCCGAGCTGAAGAACGTCGCGAGCGCGGTGAAAGCGGATTGGGAAAAACTCGGCATTTCCGTCAACATTGAACTCTACGAACCGGGCGACCTCTCGCAGAATGTCATCCGCCCGCGCAAATATGAGGCGCTCCTCTACGGCATGGTCATCGGCCGCGACCAAGACCTCTACGCTTTCTGGGATTCACAGGAGCGCAATGACCCGGGACTCAACATCTCTCTCTATGCGAACAAGACGGTGGATGCCCTGCTTGAGAGTACGCGGGTGAGTGTTGACCAGAGCGTACGGGCATCCAATCTGCAAAAGATTGAAGACCTTATTGCCGCAGATTATCCAGCCGCATTTTTGTATGCGCCAAACTTCACCTACACGATGCCGGACGGTCTCAGGGGCGTTCTGCTCCCGCAAATCATAATGTCTGCAGACCGTTTCGCGACAGCGGCATCATGGTACAAGATGACCGACGCCGTCTGGCCATTTTTTGCAAAGTAATGTTGTTCTCCATTTTCGTACGGGTTTCAACCATTATTTATTTTATAAGCCCGAATAACTAACCAATCATTATGAATCAAGCACCTGCACCTGCACCGAGTCCCGCGAATCCGCGCGCGGTTCCGTCACGCGAAATACGACCGAGCCCCAGACGATATAATCGCGGCGGTCGACCACCAGGCCGAGGCGGAATGCGTCCCGGGAGTACAGCGCGCCGCATCCAGCGGATACTCCGCCGCCCGACCTCAATGCCTATGCACGCTAACCGCGCGGCCGACTACTATCCCGAACAACCGGCAGAAAATGTCGTGCGCATCGTCCCCTTGGGCGGCGTTGAAGAAGTCGGCCGCAACATGGTCGCCGTAGACGTGAACGGCGATATCTTCGTGTTTGACGTCGGCTTTCATTTCAAAGAAGAAGACGATGCTCCGGGCGCTGACTATTCGCTCCCGAACACCGCATATCTTGAGAAAAATAAAGAGCGTGTCCGCGCTGTTATTATCACGCACGGCCACCTTGACCACATCGGCGGGATCCCGTTCCTTATGGCCCGCTTCGGTAACCCGCCCATCTACACGCGGAATCTGACCTCTATCATGATTCAGCGCAGGCAAGAAGAGTATCCGGACGTGCCGAAGCCGGAAATCAACATCGTTGAACCCGGGCAATCCATCACCATTGCCCATACGAAAATGAAGTTCTTTCCGGTTACCCATTCAATTCCCGATTCTATGGGCGTTTCACTTACGACCCCGTATGGCAACGTCGTCCTTTCGGGAGACTTAAAGCTTGACCACCAAGACAACATACCCTCCGAGCGCGAGGTAACGACGTGGGGGGAGCTCGCTAAAGACAAGAATCTATTCTTCATCGCGGACTCAACAAACGCAGAACGTGAAGGGTTCTCAATCCCGGAAAAGAGGGTCCAGCAAACGCTGGATGAAATCATAAAGACGGTTTCCAGCCGCCTCATTATCGGCACATTCGCATCGCAATTTGAGCGCATGATGAGCATCATTGAGAGCGCCGAAAAATACGGGAAGAAGATTGTCACTGAAGGACGCTCCATCAAGAACAATATAGAAATCGCGGAACGAGCCGGCCTGCTTAAAATTGATAAGAGCACTATTATTCCCGCGCAGGATATCAGCAACTACCCGCCCGATAAGCTCGTCCTCCTCTGTACGGGGGCGCAAGGTGAAGAATTCGCGGCGCTGATGCGCATCGCGACCAAACAGCATAAATACATCCAGTTCAACGAGCGCGACACGGTCGTTCTCTCCTCGTCGGTCATTCCCGGCAACGAGGTCTCGGTGCAGAAGTTGAAGGACAACCTTTACCGGAACAAGGTAACCATCATTCACTATCGCTCCAGCGACGTCCACTCTACCGGCCACGGCAACACGGGCGAGCTCGTATGGATTAATCAGCAGGTGAACGCGAAATTCTTCATGCCCGGCTACGGTTACTACTCAATGACCGCCTCTCATGCGAAAGCGGTTGAACAGGCGGGCAGGCCGCGGGAGAGTATTATCATCGCCGACAACGGCAGTGTCATTGATATTATTGACGGCGAAACACTTAATGTGCACAAGCAAAAGGTGCCTTCAACGCCGCTCATCGTTGACGGATTCAATATCGGCAATCGCCAAGAGGTGGTTATGCGCGACCGGCAGTCGCTCGCCAAGGACGGCATGTTCGTCATCATTGCGAGCGTGAACCTCAAGACCGGCAAATTGCGCAAGTCGCCTGACATCATCAGCCGCGGCTTCATCTACCTGCGCGAGTCGCAGAATCTCCTCAACGAAGCGCGCATTCTCATCAAGAAGACGGTTGAAGATTCAACCCACAACATGAATCCCATTGACCTGGATTATGTGAAAAATAACCTCACCGACGTGATGGCAGGCTTTCTCTTCGCCCGCACGAATAAGGCTCCGATGGTGATTCCTGTGTTAATTGGGATGTAATAAAGACTTGGAAACGCGGCTCGCCTTTGGCGAGCCGCGTTTTTGATGTGGTATTCTCTACGGAATGCATCCGCGGATTATTTTGTCGGTCGGGAATGTGTTATACTACAGACCATGACCACTGCCACCCTACTCAAAAAAGCCGTCTCCAAGGACGAAGGCGTTGTTGTGTTATCTCTTAAGGAATATGACCGTCTCCTAGCTACGCACGTTCCTAATTACTACCTCACTGGCAAAGCGGCGACCGATTTGGATAAGCTTGTTGAGGAAGGTCTTCGCGAATATGCTGAAGGCAAGACTATTCACGCAAGTTCAATAAGCGAAGCACTCGCGATTCGCCGCAAACAAGGACACAAAAAGAAGTAGCTATGCATGTAAGCTACTCGCGTAAGTTCTTAAGGAATGTATCGCGATTGCCGAAAAAGCTCATTGCGCTTGCTGAAGAGAAAGAAGCTTTATTTCGTACAGACCCATACCATCCGTCACTGCGCACGCATCAATTACATGGTAAGGAGCGAGGTAATTTGGCATTTTGGATAAATTATCATTACCGAATCAAGTTTATATTCCTTTCTGACAGTCGTGTGCTCTTCTTAGACATCGGCTTGCACGATTTTTACGAATAATATGCATCCGCGGATTGTCTTGTCGGTCGGAAATTTTTTCTTCTCCATATTCTCCGCGCTCGTTGGTTTTTTACATCTACAACGCCGCTCGCTGTCATCCTCATCGTTCTTGTCGGCTCGCGCGTGGGCTCGGCGCTCATAGAATCAATGGTTGAGGCTCACTTCTTCCGCCGCATCTCAAAGCGGGATATCAATTCGGTGAGCGTCTTCCGCGGCGTGTGGCCGCTCTCCTATATCATCGGGCCGGTCGTCGGCAGTGTGATTCTCCTATACGGCGACTATACGAATCTTTTTCTCATCACCGGTGGGTTCATCGCCGTCGCGGGTGTCGTAACGACACTGCTTATTAGAGACTTCCGCTAGCGAGCGAGCGTATAGTTCTCATCTCTCTTCTCTATTAGTCTTTCCCTCAACAGCGCCCGAAGCGCTGTGCGCATCTGTGCGCGGCGCGCGGCACCGAGCAGTCCGATAAGGTGTCCGGGCGAGGCGGCTCCGTAGGCGAGCGAGCGCAGGATAGCGCCGCGCGCCTCGCGGAGCGAGCCGATGAACTTTGACTGTTTCACATATTTCTTGCTCCGCAGGTTATGCGACATGCCCGACCGCTTCAGGTGCGCGCCATAATCCATAAGCGCGCTGTACCATTCTCTCGCTCTTCCCTTCGGCAATACACGCGCCAAAATTTTTTCTATTTCTTTATCAGAAACTTTCTTCTTCTTGGAGAAGAAATGATTAATGACGGCCGTCCGTATATTTGTTTCCACAAAAACAACATCTTTGTTGTACGCAAATGCGGCGACGGCGCGCGCCGTATACAGGCCAACGCCTGGTAATTTTTCCAGTTCAGATACCAAATTTGCCCTATAGGATGACTTTGGTATGGTCATGAGTTCTTTGGCGGCCGCGTGAAGCATCTTCGCGCGGCGGTTGTAGCCGAGCCCCTGCCACTCTTGAAGCACTGAAGCTGGAGAGCTGGAGGCTAGACGAGAAGCAGTCGGAAATCGCTTGATGAACTTTTTATAAAACGAGACTACCCGCTCCACTTGTGTTTGTTGTAGCATTATTTCCGAAACAAGAATCTTGTATGGGTTGCGTGTCTTTCTCCACGGCAGATTATGCCGCCCATGTATCCGGTAATAGTGCTGCACTATTCGCCTGAAATTTTTTATTTCGCTTTGGGCCATCGGAGGGCGGCGGGGGGCCAGAGTTTCGTGAGCGGGTGTGCGGCGCAGTCGTGCGGGCGCGCGGGGCACACGTAGCGGCCGTAGAGCACGAGGCCGTTGTTCACGTATTTCCAGTCGCCTTTCGGTATGAGTGCTTCAAGGTCTTTTGATATTTTCGTGAGGTCGGTGTTATTGGTGAGGTCAAAGCGCTTGGCGAAGCGCTTCACGTGCGTGTCGGTCGCGATGCCCTCCCACACGTCGTAGAGCTCGCCGAGAATCACGTGCGCCGTCTTGTAGCCGACACCCGGGAGCGCGACGAGTTCTTTTTCTGTACGCGGTATGCCTCTGGCATACCGCGCTTGAATCTCACGAGCCGCACCGATAATCGCGTTCGCTTTATTGCGGAAGAACGGGATGGACGAGATCTCTTTTGTAAACATCGCCTCATCAGCCTTCGCAAAATCTCTTGCTGTTTTATATTTCTTAAAAAGTATCGCGGTGAGTTTGTTCACCGCCTTGTCCGTGCACTGCGCGGAGAGGATGACGGCAACAACGAATTGGAAGGGCGTTCGGTATACGAGCTCGCTCTTCGGCATCGGGTACGCTTTTTTTAAATACGCGACCATCTTTTTCACACGTGCCCTTCGTAGCTCTTGCGAAGTAGAGCGCGCCTCGCGAGTCATAACAATTCGGGTGTCTGTTCTTCGTGCGGGAAGGCGAAGTTGAAGAAGACGAGGAGGAGCGCTCCCGCGGAGAACGCGGTGAAGAAGAATGCGATGAAGAAGCCGGCAGAGGGGACGAGTGTGACGAGCGAGAGCGCGAGCATGCCGAGCACTCCGTCGTGCCAGAGCACAACCTCGCGGTGGAGATAGCGCCGCGCGAAGAGACTTCCGAGCAGGATACCTGCGTATATGAGCGAAAGGAGCGCAATGAGCGCATACGCGATAAGGATGAGGAATGCGAGGCCGAGGCCGACGAAGGTGAGTGCAAGGAAGAGGGAGAGGACCGGCGTCACGATGAAGACCGCGAATCCGAGGAGCGCGGTGAGGAAGATTCTGTTCGGGCGCATCTGTGCCGCGCGGTTGACAATCGTTTCCGCGAACCGCGGGAAGAGGCCGGCGAGGAGGCCGGCGAGGATAAGGGCTCCCAGGATACGGATGAGAAGGAATAACCCTATGCTTATGAGAGACAGGGTGCGGGAGGTGCCTGCATCGGGCAGATACGAGGCGTTCGTGTACGTCGCTTTGCCCCGAATCGTCGCTGAAGCGGGGATAATCGCCTCCACAGGCGCTTCGTAGGTGAGCGCGCCGTTAATCGTGGTGCCCGGTGCGAGCACAACGCGTCCCCACGCAACGACCGTCACGTCACCGGCAAATGTGCCGGCCAATGAGACATTATTGCCGTAGATGGTAACCGGACCTAATGCTCCATTCGCCATGGTGGTATTCGCCGCGATGATAAAAACGTTTCCGAGCACGCGCCCCGAGTTATTCACCGAGAGGCCGACGGCAACGAGGTCGCCAGAAACGGGCTCTTCAATAGTGATACTCCCGCCGAATGCCCGAAGGTCTCCGCGGACCGGGGCTCGCGAACTGACGGAACCGGCGAAGAGGAGTCCGTCGCCTGACACAGGAGCCGCGGTGACAACGGAGCCGCCAAAGGCTAAGAGGTCGCCCTGTACTGGCGCGGTGACGACGACGGAGACTCCGGCGGCATAGGCGTTTCCCGGCGATGAACTGGCAACGAGAACCGAGCGTGCCGCCCAAAAAGACGACGGGGTACTCGCCGCGTATGAGCTCGCGGGCAGGAGGAGTAGTGCGAGAAGAATGAAAAGTGTGCGTTGCATAATGAATTACGATGCGGGCGGCATTGATAAAAATGGAGGTCTCGGCGGGGTTAGGGGCGGGGGGAGAGTCTGTCCTTTCGTTCCCTTTATCGGTTCAATAAGCGTCGCGAGTACGAAGATGAGAAGGGAGATGAGGGCGGATGCGAGACAATAGATGCACAAAGCATTTATAACAAACACTTGAACGATTGTAGAGAAAATAGAGATGAGGAGGCCGACAAGCGAGAACGCTTGGAGCACGCGGCGCAGAAGCCTGTCAAAGAGGGCCAGTTCCAGAGCGGCGAGAACGAACATGATGCTGTAAAAAAGAACCCCGAGTTCAGCGATTGGGATGCCGAAAATATATGAATACTGGCTATTCGCAACAATGTTGCAATCTGAGAGATTCTGAATATTGCAGATGAGCGGCGTGCCGTTTGCCTTGTGCTGGGCGAGGTAGGCAGAATCGGCGATTCCAGCAAAGGACAGAACCAGTATGAGAACGACACCCGCGCGTTTCATCCCGTTAGAGATGCCTGCAGAAAGCCGGCCAGAACTTAAGAAATTCTTATCTCTAACGGGATTCATGCCCCCTACAATACGCGCTTTGGGGGCTCTATGCAAATGGTTTTTCTTAAATCTGGTAGACTGAAGCGATTCGCATGTTTAATTTCTTATTCCACTTCACGAACGGCGCGGGCGATGCCACAATCGCGCTCTCGCTCGCGGTTGTGTTATGCGCGATATTCTTTGAGGATGTGGCTACCGTCGTCGTGGGAGTGCTTACGGCGGACGGACTTATGCCGGTGCCTGTTGCATTCATTTCTCTCTATATCGGCACCGCCATCGGGGATACCGCTCTCTACTCGCTCGGAGTCTTTGCGCGCACGCACCCGCGGCTCGCGCATTACATTGACCACGACTTTACCGCTCCCTTCCGCCTGTGGCTCGGCAATCGGTATGCGTTTACCGTCTTCTCGGGCCACTTTGTCCCGGGACTGCGCTTCACCTCATTCGTGGCGAGCGGCTTCTTCCGCTTCCCTCTGCGCACCTACATACCGACGGCGCTTGCCGGCGGTCTCGTTCTCGTCACAACCCTCTTCACCGTTTCGTATTGGTTCGGGAGCGTCACGTCCGGATGGGTCAGCCACATACGCTGGGGCATCGCCGGCGCCTTTGTGCTGGCCCTCTTCTTCATCGGCCGGCACAATCTCCTCGCCTATCGCGCGAAGCGAGCCCTGGTGCCCGCTTCTGATAGTATCAACGGGGTATGAGGCGGAAGCTAATTCGCGCAGGGATAGCGCTCGCGCTCGCGCTTGCGGCGGGCGGCGCGGGGTACGCGGCGGGCGGTAGCGGAGCGCGAGGCGCGGATATTCCCGCTCAGACGGTCACCGCGCTGGCCGCAGATTCGGTACGCGTCGTATATAGCCTTGACCAGAAGCAGACCGACCAGGAGCTCATCGCGCTCATTAACGACGCACGAGAGCATATCTATTTCGCGATTTATACCTTCACCCTCCCCAGCATCGCCGACGCGCTCGTTGAAGCGAAGAAGCGCGGCGTTGAGGTGAGAGGAATCATAGATTCGCAGCAGAGCAGTAACAGCTACGGCGCGCCTATCACCGAGCAATTGCTCGCCGCGGATATTCCTCTTTTTACAGAACAGCACGCGAGCGGGAACGGCATTATGCATATCAAGCTTCTGGTGACCGAGCGAGCGTACGCATTTGGGTCTTACAACTGGACCCAGTCGGCAACGACCATCAATGACGAAATTCTTGAAATAGGCACCGACCCGGAGCTTCGCCAAGCGTACGAGAACATTGTGAAGAAGTTGCTGACTGCCTACAAAAGCAGTCCCGCGACAGCGACGGCGGTGCCCACTTCAATCGGAGTGATTGAGTACACCGACGCCCCCGCGCACGTCGGCGAGTACGCCTCCGTGCGCGGCACGCTCGTTGAGGCCTACACCTCCAAGAGCGGCACGGTCTTTCTAGACTTCTGTCAGAGCTACAAGACCTGCCCCTTCACTGCCGTCATCTTCGCCGACGACGCGAAGAAGTTCGGCGACCTCTCCCGCTACGAGGGAACAGTCGTCACCATCTCGGGCAAAATCTCCCTGTACCAAAACAAAGCCGAAATCATCCTCTCCTCCCCGTCCCAGATTTCAAATTGAAATATCCCGCGCACATTCTCTTTTTCTACACCTTACCACTTACCCCTTTCACCTTCTCGTGCTATAGTGCCTCCACTTCCAGTGGCTACGGACCGACTTAAAATCAATAACGAGATACGCGCGGTTGAACTGCGCGTTATCAGCGCTGACGGGTCTAACCTCGGCGTCCTCTCGCTGGAAGCGGCGTTCGCGGCGGCCAAGACTGCGGGATTGGACCTTATTGAAATATCGCCCTCGGCGGTCCCGCCCATTGCGAAGATTATAGATTATGGTAAATTTGAGTACGAGCGAAGCAAGAAGGAGAAGGCAGTAAAGGCCAAGGTCAAGGTATCCGAGACCAAGGAGGTCCAGATTAAGGTCGGCACCGGCGACCACGATATGGACTTGAAGGCCAAAAAGGCCGCCGAGTGGCTCACCGAGGGCCACCGGGTGCGTGCCGAGCTCTTCCTCAAAGGCCGCTATAAGGGTATGAGCGAAGAGTTCTTGAAGGAACGCTTGGAGAAGTTCCTCGTGCGCATTCCCTATGCCTATAAGGTCGCCGAGCCGATTGCGCGGAGCCCGAAGGGCTTCGCCGGCGTGATAGAACGCGACCTCGTCGCCCAAGCAAAACGCGAGAAGGAATCCCTCGGCAAACTCGGGACAGGGAACAAAACACAAAATGAAAACAAACAAATCATATACAAAACGAATACGAGTAACGCGTAACGGGAAGCTGATGGTGCGCGTCAAGGGCCAGAACCATTTCAATGCGAAGTCGAGCGGGTCGCAGCGTAGTGCGAAGCGCCGTTCCGTTTCTATCAACCTCTCGGCGAAGGTTCGTGCCCGATTCCTCCCCGGCTCTGGTGCCAAATAATTTTACTTACATCTTAAAACTTGTAATTTATGACTAGGATTAAAGGGGGTGTGATGGCGCAGAAGCGCCGTAAGAATATTCTGGAGCGAGCCAAGGGCTACCGCGGTGTCCGCTCCAAGAAGGAGCGCTATGCGCACGAGGCCTTGATGCGCGCGGGTCGCTACGCCTTCGCCCACCGGCGCGACAAGAAGACCGACTTCCGCCAGCTCTGGATAGTCCGCCTCAACGCCGCTGTCCGCGAGAACGGCCACACGTCCTACTCCACCTTCATCGCGAAGCTCAAGAAGACCGGCTTCCAGCTGGACCGCAAGGTCCTCGCAACCTTCGCCGCCGACCACCCGGCTATTTTCTCTCGCATCGCCAAGCAAATAGTTTAAAATCGCCCAAAGGACGGTTTTTGGTAGTATAAAACATATGAAACTTCTTTTGACATCGGAAGGATGGCAGAAAAATGCGAAGATAGGAAAAGAATTTTTGAAATTGATTGATAAGAAATCTTCCGAAATCCGAATATTTTTGGTTTTAACTCCGACCAAATACTTCAAACGGAATAAATATGTACGTAGGTTATTCGGACAGTTCCAAGGTGTGAACGTGCCAAAGAAAAATATTTCGTTTTTCCAACTGAATAGAAGAATTCGAAAAACCGATCTCAAAGACATAGATGTAGTCTTTGTTATGGGTGGCAATACATTTGAGTATTTGAAAAGACTGAGGAAAACTGGACTTGATAAGGCAATAAAGAATTTCGTCAAAAGGGGTGGGGTATATGTCGGATTAAGTGCGGGCAGTTATGTCATATGTCCAACGATTGAAGCTGCTTCTTGGAAACATGCAGACGTAAATACTACGGGATTAAAGAATCTGAAAGGATTAAATCTAGTTCCGTTCTTGCTGACAGCTCATTTTAAGCAAGAACTGCGTCCGCTTATTAAGAAAGCAGCCGAGAAAACAAAGTATGAGGTGATCGCTTTGACGGATAGACAAGCCATATTGGTTAAAGGTACTCAAAGAAAAATTATAGGGAACGGTAGGAGAAATATTTTCAATTCACTCTAACTAGAGTTTCTTTACTGAATCTTTCGTGATTTTCCACGTTTGGAGGGGGTTGGGGACGATGCCACCCAATGACAGTGGCCTGATGAGACATATCAAAACTATACCACGGTCGTAGTGATGTTTTGATATGTCCTCTGCGGAATTATTTCAGGCCGAAATGAGAGCGGAGATGTTTATCGTTCTCTATGTGCTCAACAACCATGTATAAAACAGCGGCACCAATCTTCAATTCTGCCTTCAATAATGCGATGAAATCTTCGCAATCGTACGGAAACACCCACACACTGTCCTGGAGGCGCACGAAACCCGTCCTCTCCATTATGTTTCTGAGCCGGTCGCGCGTCCGCCGTCGCCGTTCGGGTATGTCAAAGATTATTACCCGCCACCTTCCGTTCCATCGTTTTTTCTTTGCGTTGGCTAGTTTTGCTTTTTCTTGCTCAAATACGAGCGCCTTGCGGCCTGATTCGGTTATTCTGGCGTATTGTTTGCCGTCGCGTTTTTCAAAAACAATGTGCCCCTGGGCCGCCAACCTTCCGAGCACCGTTCGGTATTGGTACCGCAGCTGCGCCCGCTTAATGCTCGGCAACTTTGCGAGTGCTGCCGGAGCATTTGGAGCTATTGCCGCAACAAGAACGACACCAGTAAGCGCAACTGTAGCCAGCAATGCTTGTTGTACATTGGTATGCACGCGCTTCTTCCTTGCTTCAGCCTCTACCATTCCCATATCAAAAGTATACCACGGTCGTGGGTATGTTTTGATAACATAACTGAGCTGTGTGTGGTTATTATCGCGAGATACGTTCAACCGAGTTCTTAGTAATTTCCCATGTCGCTCCAAGGTCGGGGACGACGGCGCGGGCGCCGAGGTAGTCGTGGATGCGCTGGGCGAGGAATCGCTCGGCAGAGGGCTCGCCAAGCGCGGTGAAGATGACTTTGGGGCGCTTATCGGCGAGCGATGCCTCTGCAAATTTGAGGAGTCCATCACGGTCGGCGTGCGCTGACCAGCCCTCCAATTTCTCTATGGCGGCTTTTATCTTTACCTCACTGCCGGCGATGCGAATACTTGACGCACCCTCCATAATGCGCCGGCCGGGCGTGCCGGGCGCCTGATAGCCGACCATAAAGAGCGTTGTGGACGGGTCGGGCAGGTAGCGTGTCTCCCAGCGAGCAATACGGCCGCCGTGGCTCATCCCAGCGCCCGCGATGATAATCTTCGGCCCCGGCGTTTTCTCTATCGCGAGCGACTCTCCGCGCGAGAGCGTCTGCTTTAAGAACGGGAATTCAAATATGCTCCCTTCCCTTTTCATCTCATCCTCGGTCTCGGGCTTAAAATACGTCATCCCCCATTTTTCATACACCTTGGTCACATTGATGGCGAGCGGAGAATCCAAGAACACGGGAACTTCAGGAAGTTCTTTTGCCGAGAAGAAGTTGGAGAGCTCATAGAGCATCAGTTGGGTGCGCTCTAGTGAGAAAGCGGGGATGAGGATGGCGCCATTTTTTGCAATCGCCATCTTCAGCACCTCGCGAAGACGCTCGGTGCGTTGCTTGCGCTCCGGATGCACCCGGTCGCCGTAGACACTTTCCATCACGAGCGCATCAGCATCGGTGACGGGCTCCCAGTCGGGCAGTAGCGGCGAGGGTGAATTACCGATATCGCTCGTGAGCGCTACAGCAACGCCTTCATCGTCTTTAACTCGCACGCTTGCCGAACCGAGAATGTGACCCGTGTTGCGCAAGTAGCAGGAGAGTCCATGCGCCACTTCTTTTTCAATGTGATAGTCAAGCGTTTCAACGAGTGCGAGAGCCGTATCAACATCTTTTTCTTCATACAAGGGTGGGGGACCGCGACGAGCGGCATCCGCCGCGAGAATATCTACCGAATCGCGCAGGATGAGCTCGGCGAGGTCACGCGTGGGCGGGGTCATATAGATTTTCCCACCGAAGCCGTCTCGGACGAGCTTCGGGATTCTGCCGACGTGATCCAAGTGCGCGTGGGTCACGACGAGCGCATCAATACTCTTCACCTCATACGGGAACGGCCCGTACATATCTGCGACACTCACGTCCGCGCCCTGTTCAATGCCGCAGTCTACTAAAATTTTTCCATGCTCTCCCTCAATTAAAAAATTGGAGCCCGTCACCTTCCCCGCTCCGCCATAAAAACTCAAGCGCAATGACATTGATGCATTGTAACGCCAATCGCCCTGTTTCCGAAGAAACAGGGCGATTGGCGGAGCCGTCCTCTTAAGCAACTTTAATCTTGCCAGGTGGGTGATGCAACGGCAGTTCTCGGATCTCCTTGCGGAATTCACCAAACTGCCTTAATGCAATAGTCCCGAAAGTAAGGCAAGTTGCGTTTTTAAGAACAGCCCCTACTTATGAGTATACACCCCGTGTCAAATGGTGTTGTGGAAAAGGTTTTTTAACCGAGGATTCCCTTCATGTCCACATCGTAGAGTATCGCCTCGTGCGGCACGCTATAGGCAATAATCTCTTCAGGGCCAAACCAGTGAGGAATTTCTTTATTGGCCTCTGGGACCGAGCCGGATGCATGGATAAGATTGCGGATTGCACGATCGGCTCCGTCTGCCATCTGATATGAGTCTACGACAAAGTCCCCGCGAATGGTACCTATTTCGGCGCTTCTCGGCTCGGTGCTGCCCGTGATTTTGCGCACGAGCTCAACCGCGTGCGCCCCCTCCCAGACCATCGCGATAACCGGTCCGCTCGTCATGTACCTCTTCAAACGTTCGACAACGAGATTCCCCACTTCAATAGGGTCGCTTGAGGGAGGCTCCTCGCCTTTCCTTATGTAACTCTGAATTGCTTTCTCTCCGACGTTCTTCTTCCACCGCGGGTCAAGAAGATAGTGCTCCTCTATCATTTTCTCGGTCGGGACGAACATCTTGAGCGCGACGAGCTTGAGACCAATACGCTCATAGCGTTTCATAATTTCTCCAATTAGCGCGCGCTGGATACCGTCGGGCTTCACAACAACGAGTGTCCGTTCATCTTTGGGATGTGATGTCATAGTTTAAAAATAAAATCGCCGGAGGCGTTATGCGATTATGATACGCGTTCTTTTCTTCATACGCAAGGTGGCCGAAAACAGAGAAGGCGCCGGGAAATATTCATCCGACGCCCTTTTCCTGATGCTTATTCTTCGCAGATCTTTCTTCGCAGGCGTAAGGGCTTGATATGTTCGCGGGAATTTCACCCTTGAGAGATATCGCGCCGGCCGCCTGCTCGCAGGCTGTGCTCTATCTTTTGTTCGATAGTCGCACAGAGGCTTTAGAACAGACCTTCTTCCAGTATACGCCCGTCTTCCCCTCCGCAAGAAGAAATGCACAACCTACGACGCCGTTATAATGCGCGCCCCGCCCTTTTCTATCAAAATCGTGTGCTCAAAATGGGCGGAGCGGGAGCCGTCCTTGGTGCGGTAGGTGTAACCATCGGGAGCGAGTACCACCGCGGCTTTGCCGGCAGATGAGATGGGTTCCAGCGCGAGCACCATTCCTTCAACAAGCTTGGGACCCTCTCCCGGGCGGCCAAAATTGGGTATGAAAGGGTCTTCGTGCACGAGGTCGCCGACACTGTGTCCGCCGAGCTCGCGCACGACCCTGAATCCCGCTCCCTCAATCTCCTTTTGTATTGCATGCGAGATATCGCCTATATGCTTCCCGACTTCGGCGGCGGCAATACCCGCCGCGAGCGCCGCTTCAGTCGCGCGGAGCAGTTTTTTGTCTTCATCACCCACGTTCCCGACTGGTACAGTGATGGCCGCGTCTACGATGACGCCGTTGTGCGAGAGGCCGAGGTCCAGTCCGACAATATCGCCTTCTTTCAGCACTTTCTCCGATTCGTTCGGGATGCCGTGCACCACTTCGTCATTGATAGAGACACAGAGCGCCGCGGGATACGGCCGGCGCGCTCCCTCGGGCGTGTAGCCGAGGAAGCAGGGCGTGTCGCCGCCCTCGCGGATGAGTTGTTCTGCCAGGTCATCAAGTTCCTCCGCCGTGACGCCGGGCGCCACCTTAGTGCGGAGCGCAGAAAGCACACGTGCAAGACGCTTCCCTCCTTCAATTAAATTCTCCCGCTCTGTGTCATTTGCAATAATCATTCCAAGGAAAGTGCTTTGCGTATGTCTGCGGCAATCGGCTCGCGCTCGCGCTCGCCGTCTATCTCAATAAGCACGCCGGCCTTGCGAAAGAGCTCAATGCAGGGCTCGGTATATTCGCGATACTCCTCCAGCCGCCTATCAACGAAGGCATCGTCGGCGCGCCCCTCCTTCTCCTTGCGGAGCGCGAGGCGATTCTTAATTTCTTCATCGGACACTTTCAAATGGAGGACCGTGAACGGCCGATTCAGCCACTTCATCGCGTCAATGACCAGTTCCGCTTCCGGCAGTTTGCGGTTGAAGCCGTCAAAAATCGCGGAACCGCCTTCGGGAATAGAAAAAAGCGTTGTGAGAAAGAGATACATCGCGAACCAGTACGGTTGGAGAATGCCGGCATAATTTTCTTCCTTCACTTTCTTCCCCACCGGAGTGTTCTCCTGTGCGATGGCGCGGAAAAGGTCCCCCGAGGCGAATATCGGCCAACCGGTCTTCTCTGAGAGCAGACGCGTCTGGTCGCCCTTCCCGCACCCCGGCTTCCCTATAAAAAATATCGTGCGTGTTTCCATCCGCTCACTCTAACATTTTTTAATATTCGCGGAGCGAAACTTGGGCGTCGATTTTGCGGGCGAGGTCCAACGCGACTTGGACGGCGATGAGGAGTGCGGTGCCGCCGAGCACCAGCGTGGTGACGCCGGTGAGCCCCTGAATGATGGACGGCGATACCGCGATGAGGCCGAGGAAGCAGGCGCCGGGGAGAGTCACGCGATTGACTACCTTGCCGATGAACTCTTCGGTCTCTCGGCCCGGGCGCACGCCGGGGACGAAGGCGCCGGACTTCTGGAGGTTCTCGGCGACGCGATGCGGTTCAAAGGTGACGGCCGTATAGAAATAGGTGAAGAGTATGACGAGCAGGAAGTAGGCCGCCCCGTATTGCCATGGGTTGGAGAGGAAGGCGGTGTACCAGAGCGCCGCGCCCGATACGAACGAGATGTTCACCGCCCCGAGCACAGAGAGCGCCATCTGAGGCACCAAGAGGAGCGAGAGCGCGAAGATGATGGGGATGACGCCCGCTTGGAGAAGGCGAATCGGGAGATAGGTCGCTGCATTCTGTGCCATGGCCGCGCCGCGTACCGCGCGCGCGTAGGCGATCGGTATGGAACGCTCGGCGTCCGAAACGACGACCACGGCATAAATCATCGCAAGCCCGAGCAGAGTGAAGGCGAGGTAGCTCGGGATGTTCGCGGCGCTCGCGGCAAAGAGCGTTTGCGAAATGCTCGTCGGAACGCTCGCGAGGATACCCGCCATAATGATGAGGCTGACCCCATTCCCAATGCCGAACTCGGTAACGAGCTCGCCGAGCCACATGAGGAGAAGTGAGCCCGCAGTAATAAGTGCGATATTGGCGATGAGTGCTACGGAACCCAGATGCGCAATGACGCCTTGGCTCTGGAGCAAGAAGAGGAAGCCGACGCCCTGGAGAACGGCCATGGGGATGGTGAGCAGGCGGCTCCATTCAATAAACTTGGCGCGCCCGGCCTCGCCTTCTTCAAAGTATGCCTGCTTCACCTGCGGGAAGATAATGGTGCCGAGCTGCATGATGATGGAAGCGGTGATGTAGGGTCCGACGCCGAGCATCACGATAGAGAGATTGGAGAGGCCGCCACCCGAGAAGATGTTCAAGAGGCCGAAGAACTGATTATTTGAAAAGAAAGCCGCGAGCGCGTTTTTATCAACGCCCGGGATCGGTACTGCCGCGAGGAAGCGGAAGAGCGCGAGCGCTCCGATGAGAAAGAATATGCGGAAACGTATCTCGGGGTCCCCGAAAGCGAGTTTTGACTTGCGGACGAAAGAATTAAACATGGACGGTTCGACTCTGCTCACCGTAAATAATGCCGCCGGCCGCGGTGAGCGCGGCACGAGCAACAGAAGAGAGTGTACACCCTTTCACGACGAGCGCCTTCGTGAGTCCGCCGGCCGGCGGGGTGCCGAGAATCTTCACGACGGGCACGCGGCCCTTGGCGCGGCGTACGAGGCCTCTCGCGAGGAGCGAGGCCGGCGAGACCGTCTCGCCAGCCTTGTACGCCGCTTCAAGCGCCGCGAGATTGACCGTGGAGACAGCAATGCGGTTCGTCTTGACCGAACGCGCGCGATTCTTGCCGTGGCCGCGGCGCTTCGGGAGCTTCTTGATAAGGTCGCGGACCTCGGGACGGATTTTGTGCCCAGCGCGCGCGGTTTGCCCCTTGCCGCCACGGCCAGAGGTCTTCCCGCGCTTGCCGCCACGGCCGACGGGCGGATTTTTTTTATTTATTGTGCGAGGTGAGAGGGTGTGGAGCTGCATGTTAGATTTCGTTATTTAACCCGAAGCTTTTTGAGCGCCTCAACAGTGGCGCGCGCGATGGTGAGTTTATTCTTAGAGCGGCTGTGAATCTTGGTCACGACGTCGGTCACTCCGGCGAGGTCGAGCACCGTGCGCACTGCGGAGCCGGCGACGAGCCCGCGGCCCTTGGACGGAATAATCTCAACCGTTGAAGACGCATACTTCGCGGCGACCTGGTGCGGGATGGAGCCGGAGGCGGTGCGCGCGACGGTGAAGAGATGTTTCTTGGCGTCCCGCGTCGCCTTGTCAATAGCGAGCGCAGTATCAACGCCCTTCCCGAGGCCGACCCCGACACGACCCTTCTTATCGCCGATAATGATGACGAGGCTGAAGTTGAAGCGGCGCCCGCCCGCCATCACGCGCGCCACGCGGCGCGCGTCAATGGTTACCTGTTCAAACTCGCCACGCTCGCGCGGCGCGCGACCCCTGCCGCCGCCGCGCGGCGAACGGCCGCGGAGCGCGCCGCGGCGCGCGTGCCCGCCCCCGGCCGGCGCGGCTTCGGCGGGCACAGCTACCACTGCTTCTTCAGCCGCAATCTCGACAGGCACAACCACTTCCGCGGCTTCTTGTATTATTTCTTTTTCAACTGGTGTCGTCATACCCGTTACATTATTCAAAAAGCGAGGCCGCCTTCGCGCGCCGCATCGGCGAGCGCCTTCACCTGTCCGCCGTAGCGATAGCCGCCACGGTCGAAGACGGCCGACGCGACGCCGGCCGCCTTTGCCTCCTTCGCGATCGCAGACCCGACCGCCACCGCCTGTACCGATTGCGACCCTTTAAACGAACGCCCGTGCACCGCGGCGAGCGTCGCTCCCACTGTGTCGTCAATAAGCTGGGCCGAGATGAAACGGTTGCTCCTAAAGACGGCGAGCCGCGGGCGAACCGCAGTCCCCTTAATCGTCGCGCGCACGCGCGCGTGACGGCGCTTGCGGAGCTCTCTGTTTGATTTTGGTTTGTGGTTCATGTTTCGGATTTCGAATTTCGTGCTTCGTGCTTGCTGTTAGACAGCTTTTTTGCCCTGCTTGCGGCGGACGACCTCGCCCTCGTAGCGGATACCCTTGCCGAGATACGGTTCGGGCGGCTTCACGCGCCGGACGTTCGCGGCGAACTGCCCGACCGACTCCTTGTTCGGGCTCTCAAGCGTCATCACATTCTTCTCCACCTTCGCCGTGACGTCCTCGGGTATCGCGAGCGGGACCGTGTGCGAGAAGCCGACGGTCAGCACGACGTCCTTCCCCTTTATCTCCATCTTATAGCCGACTCCCTCCATAATCAATTTTCTCACATATGGCGTCTCCACACCCTGCGCCATATTCTTCACGTGCGATGCGAAGGTCCCCGTCAACGCTTTGGCGAGACGCGAACGGTCCTTCGGCTCAATGTGCACGCCTCTCTCATCAACCGTGATGGCGACCGAGGGGTGCACGCGCTTGGTCAAGGTGCCCTTCGCCCCCTTCACAGTCAGCATCCCTCCCGCCACCGAGACGAGCGTGTTCCCTTCTGAAATCGGCTTTTTGGCTAGTCGTGACATAAATTATTTATAGTGAGCGTAGTCGAACTACCATATTTCAAACAGCTCTTCGCCGCCGACCTTTCTCTTACGCGCCTCTGCGTCCGAAATGATGCCTGCGGGGCTGGAGATGATGCGCGCGCCCGTGCCTCCCTTCACCCTGTGCGCGGCGGCGGCAGGGGCGTAGAGCCGGCGGCCGGGCTTGCTGATGCGCTTCACGCCGCGCAGTGTGGCGACGCCGTGCTCGTTGTACGAGAGCGTAACGACGACCTTCTTCTGGACGCCCCCCTCCTTCTCCTCCACCGTGACCGCAGTGAGGAAACCGAGCTCCTTAAGCTTCTTCGCGATGGCGGCGAGATGTGCGGAATACGGCGCCGACACTTCTTGTTTGCCGATGCGAGCGGCATTCTGTAAACGAATGATGAAATCCCCGACGCGGTCAGTTACCATAATTACCAAGATGCCTTCTTAACGCCCGGTATTTTCCCTTCCCGCGCGAGCTCTCTGAACTGGATGCGGGAGAGGCCGAACACGCGCATATATCCGCGGGAACGGCCGGTGATAGCACAACGGTTCTTGAGGCGCACCGGCGAGGAATTTCTCGGGAGCTTCTGGAGGCCCTCGGAGTCGCCGGCCAGCTTCAAAGCCGCACGCTTTACGGCGTACTTCTTCACGAGTTTGACCTTTTTGGCGTATCGCGCGAGTTGTGATTTCTTTGCCATAGAAAAAATAAAGCTCCGAGGAGCGTATGAATAATGTATCACTCCGCCCCTCCGCCGTCAAACCTACTATAAAAGAGAGCCGCCGCGCTCTAGGACGCGGCGTGGAATCGTTACTCCTCATTTGGAACGAGACGCAATTTGATCCTTGGATTATAGTGGATTTGACAATATCCACGACTGGGGAAAAACAGAAGACGCTTACCACTGTCTCTCACGATAGCGATTTCACGAGAGAGACAATCAGTTGTGAACGCTTCTATGACTAGTTTGTATTTGCCCGACTCCAATGCCTTACAGAAATCATGAGCGTTTTCGAACGGGGTACCCATTTGGTGGGATATTTCCCCGGAGATTTCGGTGGTCACAATGTTTCTCCTTTGCTTAATATCGCTCTCCAGAGACAATCTCCGGTAGCTACTACGTTACTCCTTTCGACAATCTATCACTGAGTCCCTTTCTGTCAACGCCGAGGCAATTCGTACAAAATTATTTCTTTGTTTCAACGATAAGCGGCATACCGATATGGCGGAAGAATGCTTCGGCATTCCCCTTCCCTTTTACCTTCACCCCACTGCACTCCGTTATCCCCATTTATCTGCTATAGCAGTATTATTGGGATACGTGATTTAGTATGCTGTAGGTATGAAAATGGCGAAACCCGTTGAATCGGGAGCGCGAAAGAAAAGACAGAAGCGTAATCTGCGTAATGCTGCCCTTCTGGCTATCGGAACAGCTGGATTCATTGCTGTCGCTGCTATCGCACCAAACATGTTCCAAATACTCGGCAGAACCGGTGCCCTCGCTCGCCTTAAATATAGAAATAAAGGTGTTCTCGCACGGCTGAAGCAAAAAGGTGAAATTGAGTTTGAAGAACGCGATGGGAAGAAATTTGTGCGGCTCACCGAACGCGGCGAGGAAGCTCTTGCGTTTGGACAACAGAAGCTACAGCTCGCGAATAGGAAGCCGCGAAAGTGGGACCGCCGTTACCGGCTTGTAATGTTTGACGTGCCGGAGAAACGAAAAAAGATACGAGAACGCTTGCGTTTCGAAATGCAAGAGGTCGGTTTCTTACATCTGCAAGATAGCGCGTGGGTCTATCCGTATGACTGTGAAGAGTTCATTGCCCTCCTTAAAGCAGATCTCCATATCGGCAAGGACGTTCTCTACGCAATTGTGGAAGAAATAGAAAACGACAAATGGATTCGCAAGCATTTCAGCCTCCCGCTTGATTAACAACTATCCCTATTTGTCTGCTATAGCAGTATTATTGGGATATCTTAATTTAGCACGTGAGTGTAAACAACTTATTTCTTTGTCTCAACGATGAGCGGCAGGCCCAGGTGGCGGAAGAAGGCCTCGGCCTCGGCCTTCGATTTCGCCGTCGTGACGATGGTAACGGCGAGGCCGAACACGTCCTTGAGGTCTTCATCACTCGTCTCCGGGAAAATGGTGTGCTCCTTGAGGCCGATGGTGATGTTGCCCATTTCGTCAATCGCTTTGGGAGAGACGCCGCGGAAGTCTCGGGTGCGCGGGAGAGCGATGTGAATGAGCTTGTCCATGAAGTCAAACATGCGCGCCCCGCGCAAGGTCACCTGCAGGCCGACCGTGTCGCCCTCGCGCACCTTGAAGGCGGCGATGGAGAGGCGCGCGCCGCGCGCCGCAGGCTTCTGCCCCGTAATCTTCGCGAGACGGTCCTCAATAATTTCAAGCTGTTTCTTATCGCGCTTCTTCCCGACGCCCGAAGACACGATGACCTTCATAATGCGCGGGCTCTGCATCGGGCTCGTGTAGCCGAAGGCTTCCGCGAGTGCGAGATAGGCGGACTGCTGGCGTTGTTTGGTGATGGAAGACATATTTATTTTTCTACGCGCGCGACGTTAGAGACGTGTATCGGCCGGGACTTTTCAATAATTCGGCCGACCTTGCCTGATGTGCCCTTCATATGGCGCTTATAGAGCGCGACGCCCTCCACGATGACGGAGCCTTCGCGCGGGAACGCGCGCAGAACGACGCCGGACTTCCCTTTGTCTTTTCCCGATATCACTCTCACTTTGTCGCCTTTTTTGATTTTCATAAAAATTTTATACCACTTCCGGCGCGAGCGATACGATGGAGTGCCAACCGCGTTCCGAGAGCTCGCGCGGCACGGGGCCGAAGATGCGGTTGCCCTTTGGCGCCATCTCCTTGCCCTGCTTCTCTATAAGCACAACTGCATTCTCGTCAAAGCGGATATAGGAGCCGTCCTTGCGCGCGAACGGGTTGACCTGCCGTACGACGACGGCGCGGTAGATGTCCTTCTTCTTCACGGCCTTCCTTGGAGCGGCGGTCTGGATGGAGACGACGACCGTGTCGCCGATGCCGGCGTAGCGGCGATGGCTCCCGCCGAGCACCTTGAAGATGCGCGCGACCTGACCGCCGGAATTATCTGCAACAGAAACGATGGATTGTGGCTGTAACATATTATTCTTCGGTCTTCTTTTGCACGATGGCGAAGCGCTTCAGTTTGGAAATGGGGCGCGTCGCGACAATCGTGACCGTATCGCCGACCTTCACTGTGTTGCCGGGGTCGTGCGCGAGATACTTCTTGGAACGCACGAAGTACTTCTTGTACTTCGCGTTCTTCACGTAGCGGTCCACCTTGACCGTGGCCGTGTCTTTCATCGCCGCCTTTACGACGACGCCGATAAATGTCTGTTTACGAGAAGCGTTTTGTTCCATATATTATTTCGTGGCTCAGCTTCTCGAGGACTGCTCGGTGAGTACCCGAGCGATCGTCCTGCGGAGCTTCTTCGGAGCGCTCGGGTCCTTGGCGCGCGCGCCGGCGGCAGAAAAGCGCTCGGTGCGGAACGTCTCGCGCGTCTTCAAGAGGAGCTCGGCAAGCTCCTGGTTGGTTGTGGCCGTCATTGTTTCTTTTTTTGTCATACAAATGATAGAAAAGCAAACTTAGCGGACGATGATTGAAGTCTTTACCGGCAGTTTCATCCCCGCCTGGCGCAGATGCGCGCGCGCGATATCGTCGGGCACGCCGTCAAGTTCAAAGAGTACTCGGCCCGGACGTACTTCAAAGACGTAGTGCTTCGGGTCGCCCTTGCCGCTCCCCATGCCGACCTCGGCCGGCTTGGCGGTCACGGGACGGTCGGGGAAGATACGTATCCAGAGCTTCCCCGTCTTCGCGGTCGCGCGCGTGAGCACCTTGCGCGCGGACTCAATCTGGTTGCTCGTCACGCGCGCGCTCGTGAGCGCCTTCAATCCGAAGGAGCCAAAGGCGACCGACGTGCCGCGCGTCTCCGGACGATTCAGGCGCTTATCGCTCTTGCGCTGTGTCTGCCACTTGCGGTGTTTTACTTTTTTAGGGAACAGCATAGGAAATTATGAGAACTTGACCCGCTGCGCTTGAGCTTCAGCGAGGCGAACCGGCGTCTTCTTGTCCTGATACACGTTCCCGCGATAGATCCATACCTTAATGCCGATGACGCCGTACGGCAGATACGCCTGCTCATGCGCGAAATCAATGTCCGCACGGAACGTCTGAAGAGGGATGCGCCCCTTCTTGAGCTCCTCCTTGCGGCTCATCTCTGCGCCGCCGAGCCTCCCCGAGAGCGCGATACGCACGCCCTCTATCTCTCGCGCGGCGATGACCTTCTCTACCGTCTGCTTCAGCACGCGGCGAAACGGCATCCGCTTCTCCAGCCCTTCGGCAACCATATAGGCGACAACGGCGGCATCCGTCTCCGGCTGGCGCACCTCGTTGATATCAAACTTGAGTACGCGGCGGTCTGTCGGCGCTACCGTATGCACGACACCGGCGAGTTCTTTGCGGAGCTTGACCGAGTTCTCGCCCGAACGGCCGATGACTAGCCCGGGACGCGCGGTGGAGAGGATGACACGCAACTCATTTGCGGAGCGTTCTATCTCAATGCCGCTCGTGTAGGTGCCGCGCAGGCGCTTTGTGAGGAAACGGCGAATCGTCTCATCCACCTTAATATTCTCGCGGTAGCTCTTGGAGTCCGCGGCGAACCAGCGGCTCTTCCAGTCTCGGATGATGCCGAGGCGGTGTGCGTAGGGATGTACGATGTGGGTCATACGCTGGATTACGGAGTACGGAAGTCGGAGGTCGGAGAATTCTTCTTTCTGATTTCTGATTTCTGATTTCCGAGCTCCAGTGTTATTCGGCTCTTGCGGCGGCGGATCAAGGACGCGCGGCCGAAGGCTCTCGGCATGTACTTCTTCAACATACCGGCGCTCTCCACCGTAATGTTCTTGACGATGAGATTTTCAAACTTCTCCTTTCCGCCGGAGGCGGATCCGCCTTCGGCGGACGCGCTCGCGGCCGCGCTCTTGATGAGTTTCGCGACGGGCGCGGCGGCGCGCTTCGAGAGGAACTGGAGCGCGGCGAGTGCAGCGGGCACCGACTTACCCTTCACGAGGTCAGTGACCAGGCGGACCTTGCGCGGCGTCTGATTATGGCTCTCTAAAGTTGCGCTTGCCCCGTTAGAAATTAACTCTTGGGAGGTTGTGGTTCGTTTATTCTTCTGTGTCGGTTTCGTGTCCATATTTCTAACGGGGTTATTTCGCGGCTGGCGCGGCGGCGGCAGGAGCCTTGGCGGCCTGTGCGGCCGCGATCTCGGCCTCCTGCTTCTTCGCTTCCATCTCTTTCTGCATCTTGCCGCCGTGGCGCAGAAACTTCTTGGTCGGCGAGAATTCGCCGAGACGATGCCCCACCATCTCCTCGGAGACGAGGACGTCTATATGCGACTTGCCGTTGTGGACGCCGAAGGTGAAGCCGACCATCTCGGGACTTACCTGGCTCCGGCGCGCCCACGTGTTAATCACGCCGGTGGAGGCCGGTTTCTTGTCTTTGACCTTCTTCAGGAGCTTGACGTCCACGAAGGGTCCTTTTTTTAGCGACCTACTCATGAGTGTAATTAAAAATCCGCTACGCGCGGTAGTTCAAACATACACGAAGTCATTTGCAAAGTCAAACATACCGTCCAAAAACACCCTCATAAATCCTAATCAATTCCAGAACCTTGACAAATCGTGTATTAAACGTACAGGCGGTTCCCGGAGGAAACCGCCTTGTTACTTTAGTGACTTGGTCTTCGCCGACTTATCCTTTTTTCTGGGGAGGTGGACCGAGCCATAGGAATCTGCCCGAGCCATGGCGCACAAACGACTGACCAAGCAGAACCATGCTGTAATTGGCTCGGGCTCGGATTTCTTGCTGCACGGCCACATCTTCGGGGCTATTTCGATGTACACAACGCGATTTCTTTTTCGTCATGATATTCCTTCCCTATGAATGGATGGATCGGATGCTACTTCCAACATAAAGTGTACCACCAATACAAAAATCCACCAACTCGTCGGTGGATTTTCGTATTGTAAAATTAGCCCTTGCGGTTCTTGCCGACCTTGCGGCGGGAGATGATGAAAATATTGCTTTCTAAAAAGAAAGAGGGTATCTTTGAGCCAGACAGTAACCGCTAAGGAGGACAAGATGTCCACGCTACAAGGTATCAGGATACTCTACCCGTACGCCAGAGGTGACTTCGAGAATGCGTACAAAGGAACAATTCCCTCTGAGTTGGTGAATTACGCGCCTACAACGGGCGAAGTGACCCGCCGATACGGACGGAAGGTCATCGTTGTCACCGTTCCGACGGCTACGCATGGTTATTTCGTGCCCGGAGGTCATGCGGGAGTGAATACACCACATTTCAAGTATGGCCTTGGTGTCGGGAAAAACGTGTTGGAGATGATTGACCTCGAGGGAAATCTCATCGCACGAAATTATTGGCTCTGTATTGCCTGCTTCCGTCTTGCTGGGAAAATGGGAAAATCGCGCTTTGGTCCTGGCTTCTGGAACGAAAAGGACGGCGGAGCCATATTTCTAGTGAGGAGGGTTCAATGTTCGACTTGCTCGCACACATGGGCAATCAGAACCTTCACTTACTCGGAACTGTAAGCGGATGTGGGAGCACAGTGCCGAAGCCGCGTTCGCGCGGCTTTCTCTTTTTAAATGACGGGTTATGCTCTGCGGCTCTTGCCGACCCCCAACACTCGAGGACGAGTGACGGGGCATGCTTTGCGGCTTACCCTTTCCGATTTTTACCGACTTTTCTACGCGTAATGATAAAAGGATTGGAGTACTTTTTCGGCGTGCGGGTCTTCTGACCCTTGCCGGAGGGCTTGCCCCACTTCGTCTTGGCACGGCGTAGCCCGCGACCCTGGCGCCCTTCGCCGCCGCCGTGCGGGTGGTCTACCGGGTTCATCGCCGTGCCGCGCACGGTGGGGCGGATGCCCATCCAGCGGCTACGGCCGGCCTTGCCGATAACGACGAGATTGTACTCCTCATTGCCGACGGCGCCGATAGAGGCGGAGCAGAGGTCAGAGACCTTGCGTATCTCGGTTGAAGGGAGCTTCACCTGCGCGTAGCCGGCGTCGTGCGCGACCACCTCGGCGAAGTTGCCTGCCGAGCGCACGAGGGAGGCGCCCGCGCCCGGGGAGAGCTCTATGTTGTAGATAAACGTGCCGACCGGAATCTTCCCGAGCGGGAGGCGATTGCCGACAGTGAGCGAGACATTCTCGCCGACGACGAAGGTGGAGCCGACCTTCATCTCCTTGGGCACAATGACGTAGCGGCGCGCGCCATCCTTATAGAGCGCGAGCCCGATAAAGGCGGAGCGGAACGGGTCATACTCAACGGTCTCTATTCTCGCTGGAATATTTTTCTTATCGTAGGCGAAGTCTATGTCGCGGAAACGCTTCTTGTGTCCGCCCCCTTGGTGGCGTGTCGTGATGCGTCCGAAGGCGTTTCGCCCGCCCTGACTGCCCTTCCTCTCCAAAAGCGGCTTATGCGGCGCATCGCCCGAGAGCAGCTGCTTATACGGCAGGGTGGACATATGGCGCCGGCTCTTGGAGGTTGGTTTGTAGGTTTTCATAAAATAGGCGCTAGGCATTAGGCGAACTGAATAGAGTCGCCTTTGTTGAGGTAGACATAGGCCTTGCGGCGTGCGGCGCGGACGCCCTCACCGCGGCGCGTGCGGAGCGCCTTATGCTTCCCGGGCAGATTAACTATCCGAATTTTGCGCGGTTCAACCTTGTAAATCTCTTTAATGGCGCCGGCGATGTCGGCCTTCGTCGCGCGCGTCGGCACCGCGAAGGTGTAGACGCCCTTCTCGGTCGCGATGAGCGCCTTCTCCGAGAACCACGGCGCGCGGATAATCTCGTGAGCTACTCCCGCGGCAAGCTTCGCTTGCCGCGCCCTGCGAAGCCTTGGCGAAGCAGGGGCTTTTTTATTTTCTTTCTTTTTGGTGCCAAAAATTGCCATACAGTATTAATTATTTTCCACCAGAGGCGGATCCGCCTTTGGCGGAAGATTTCGCACGGGCGAGAAGTAGTTTGAACGCCGCTTCCGGATTCTCAATAATGAGATATTTGTGCGTGAGCACATCAACCGGATTAAGACTGCGGATTTCTTCAGTCGCGACGCCCTGCAGATTGCTGAAGCTCTTAATTGCATTGGTGTCATGCGAGCCGAGTGCGACGAGCGCAGAGTTTGAGCCCTTGCTCGAGAGCAATTTCGCCTTCGCCGCTTTTGAAAGCGCGACGAGAGCGCCGAGCGCCTCCTTTGTCTTCGGCGCGGCGAAGGCGAACTGGTCAACGAAGATAACCTCGCCGTCCTTGGCCTTGCGCGAGAGCACCGAGAGGAGCGCGCCGATGCGCATCTTCTTATTAATCTTCTCGCTGTAATCGCGCGTGGAGCGGGGACCGAAGGTCACGCCGCCGTGGCGCCAGATGGGAGAACGCGTGGAGCTGTGGCGCGCCTGGCCGGTGCCTTTCTGCTTCCACGGCTTCCTGCCGCCGCCCGAGACCTCGGCGCGGTCCTTGGTATGCGCGCGGTTCTGACGGAGGTTGGCCTGCATCGCGGTGGTCACTTGGTGCACAAGGTCGCTCTTCCATGACACGCCGAAGAGTGCTTCAGGAAGCGCGATAGTGCCGACCTTCTTCCCTTCCATAGAGAAAATAGGCGCCTCGGCAGGGGAGCCAGCATGAGGAAAATCGGTAGTTAGACTTGGCCGAGCGGCCCGGAGCGCGACCGATTTTGCTCGTGCCGGCGATGCTGTCTTCTTCGTAATCTTTTTTGCAGTAGCCATAGTATTCAAATTTACGCACTTACTACCTCCAACAAAGTGCCGCGGCGACCGGGCACCGCGCCGCTCACGATAAGCTTGCCCGCCAAGGCATCAACGACGAGCACCTTGAGATTCGTCACTGTCACGCGGTCGCTACCCATCCTGCCGGCCATGCGCATGCCCTTGGCGACGCGGCCGCCCGCGCGGCCGCCCGACCCGCCGATAGAGCCCGGGGAGCGCTCGGTGTGCTTCTGGCCATGGCTGCGCGGGCCGCCGTGGAAGCCGTGGCGCTTCACCACGCCCGCGAAGCCCTTGCCCTTGGTGAGGCCCGATACCTGTACGACATCGCCGACGGCAAATACTGATGCGTCAATTGTTGAACCGACCTCTGCAGAGTCATCAGTTCTAAATTCGCGAATGTCCGTGTAACCCTTGCCCTTCGTATGCCCCAAAATTGCTTTTGAGATATTCTTTGTCCGGCGAACGCCCGCACCGACCTGCACGGCAGAATATGCATCCTTGCCCTCCTTTGTCTTCACAGCTGTCACCGTCACCGGGTCAGCCGCGAGGATAGTCCCCGCGCGGGCGCGGCCATCCTCCCCGAATACTCGGGTCATTCCTTCCTTTTTTGCCAATATAAACTTCATGTAAAAATTAAATGCGCCAATAATGGCGCTGGGTCATACAACCCTTTGCCATAGATCCAGTCGTTAGACCGTACTTAGCGTTAGAGGCACTCTACCCTACCCCTCCAAAAGATGCAAGAAAAACACACGAACGCCCTTTGGGACAAGTAAAGAGGTTCGACCTCTTTACTTGTCCTTCCCTCCAAAAGATGCAAATCCTACCGATAAGTGTAGTATGCCCTTCAGACAATACTGAGGAGGTACTATGAAATACCTTTCGTTCTGCTTGAAGTGGTTCTTCCTGATTTTCGTCCCTCTATTTAGCCCTGCTCTTATCGCGGCTGGCGCTTACATGCTCTGGAACAGTTGGGGCGATCCGAAAAAGGTCCTTGAGTCCGTAGTCCTGGTCGCCATAGGATTCATCGTTTGGTACAGGGAAGGTGGATTCGTGGGGTGGAGACCGAGCGAGTTCAAGGCGTTTAAACGAAATTGGGAGAAATTCTTCTGAACCTGACTCAAGATGCAAAGCGCCGCGGAAGTTTCCGCGGCGCTTTAATCTTGGTCGTCTTTGTTAGACCATCTTGACGTCGATTGTAACGCCGGAGGGTAAATTGAGGTTCGTGAGGGCCTCTATCACCTTCGGCGAGGGGTTCATGATATCAATGAGACGCTTATGGATGCGCATTTCAAACTGCTCGCGCGCGTCCTTGTAGACGAAGGTTGAGCGGTTCACTGTCCAACGCTTGATCTCTGTCGGGAGCGGCACGGGGCCGACCACGACGGCGTCAAAGCGCGCGGCGGTGTCCATTATCTGCTTCACCGACATGTCCAGAATCTTGTGCTCATACGCCTTCACGCGGATACGGAGCTTGTGCTCCACTGCTGGAACAGCAGGAGCGGTGGCTTTCTTTTTTGGAATCGCTTTTGCGCGCGGCGTAGCCGCGCGCTTGGGCGCTACTTTTTTAGTTGTCTTGGCTTTTGCCTGCCTGCCGGCAGGCAGGGCTTTTGTTGCCGTTTTTGTTGGCATTGTTATTAGTTTGAACTTGGCTGTTGATTGTCCAAAAATTACGCAGTAATTTTTGTCACCACTCCCGCGCCGACGGTCTTGCCGCCCTCGCGGATAGCGAAGCGCTGTTGCTCTTCAAGCGCGACCGGCGCGACGAGCTTCACTTTGAAGGTGACCGTGTCGCCCGGCATCACCATCTCCTTGCCCTCGGCGAGCGTCACTTCTCCTGTGACGTCCGTGGTGCGGATATAGAACTGCGGCTTGTAGCCGGAGAAGAACGGCGTGTGGCGTCCGCCCTCATCCTTGCCGAGAATATAAACCTCGGCGTCAAAGTCGGTGTGCGGAGTAACCGAACCGCTCTTGGCGAGCACCTGCCCGCGATGCACATCTTCTTTCTTCGTACCGCGCAGAAGCACGCCGGCATTGTCGCCCGCCTGGCCCTCCTGCAACTGCTTGTTGAACATCTCAATGCCGGTGACGGTAGACTTGGCTGTTGGCTTAATGCCGACAATCTCAACTTCCTCGCCAACCTTGACCTGCCCGCGCTCGATACGGCCGGTAACCACGGTCCCGCGGCCTTCAATAGAGAAGATGTCTTCAATCGGCATAAGGAAGGGCTTCGTGAGCTCGCGCTCGGGCATATCGAAGTACGTGTCCATCGTATCCACCAGCTCCTTAACCTTGGCCGCATACTCCTCGGTCACGGCCTTGGCGTCGAGCGCCTTAAGGCCTGAACCGCGGATAATCGGCGTATTCACGCCGTCGTAGCCCTGCTTGGTGAGGAGCTCGCGAATCTCCTCCTCCACGAGGTCAATGAGGTCTGCCTCGGCGACCATATCTACCTTGTTGAGGAAGACGATGAGCTTCTTCAATCCCACCTGCTTGGCGAGGAGGATGTGCTCGCGTGTCTGGGGCATCACGCCGTCGGTCGCGGCGACCACGAGTACTGCTCCGTCCATTTGGGCGGCGCCGGTAATCATGTTCTTGATGTAGTCGGCGTGTCCCGGTGCATCGATGTGCGCGTAGTGGCGATTCGGAGTTTCATATTCCGAATGGTGGAGCGCAATAGTAATACCGCGCGCCTTCTCTTCAGGCGCACTGTCAATCTTATCAACGCCTTCCACACGGGCGCTGTATCCCTCTGCAGTGAGCATTGAGAGCACATGCAGGATGCCGGCGGTGAGCGTCGTCTTGCCGTGGTCAACGTGGCCGATGGTGCCGACGTTCATGTGCGGCTTCGCACGATTAAATTCTGCCATAGTTAGAAATTAAATTCGAAGCACGAAGCATCAAATTCCAAACAAGCACCAAATTCAAAAGGTTTAAAATTTCAAATTTAGAATTTGTTTCGGATTTCGATATTGGGATTTCGTGCTTATTGCTAATAATTCCGACCGAGTCGGAAAACACTCCGGCTCGCCACTAGTAACAGCAGAAAGCCAAAGAGCGACGCCAAGATGCGTTACCTATAAATGTACCCGAGCCTCGTGCAAAACGCAAGTTGCCTATTGGATATGATATAGCACTCGTGCTAGTCTTTAAGAGATTATGGAAATATTTATTGGTTTAATTTTAGCAATTCTAGGAGTTCCACTTTTTGTAGCTGGAGTCTCTATGTTCATTAAGTCAGACGAATGGTTTCCCCTCATCAAAGCAGTGTTGGTAATTATTGTCGGTTCTTTCTTATCTTTGATATCCTTCGCGTACCTAGGCGACGGATTTAATTTCTAATCCCCAAATTCTACCACCAATCCAGACCCGAAACGCAAGTCGGGTTAATCTGCATGGAACAGTCCTATGTATCCTGCTATTCTTCAACGGTCAGTCCTATGCGCTCCGGCGAGCGGACGGTCTCTATCGCATATCGCGCGAATTGTTCTATATCGCCCAGATCGCAGGTAACGATACGGTAAAGCTCCTGTGGCGTTATCTCATCGTAGAAATGCACGAGACGATTACGGTACCCTGCCATTTTCACCAAGCGATTCAGAGCGAACTCCTTATCCACCACGCCTTTATCGCCCAAGGCGCGTGCTATTTCTTTAATCGTCTTCGGCCGTTTCCCCGGAGCGTACGGAAAGCGGGAAATAATATGCCCCGCAATATCAAACATCGCTTCCAACGCACGGCGAAGATGATGCTCGGCCACGGCGAATTCTCTCGGATCACCGGCGAACTGTTCTGCAGATAACCGTTCCCCGATGGTGTTCAATACCGACAAGGCTTCACGCATCAGAGCGAGCTTCGATTCTATCTTCGTTCTCGAAAGCGGTACCTTATACATATTTAAGCCGGCGCGAACGCGGCAAACGTTGCTTCCTCATAGACATTCCGTAGATGTTGGTACTCATCGTACCGTTTTATAACGCCTTCCTCATATGCCAAGCGGGACTTCGGGTCCGTCTCGAACAAGACGATGCCATCAATGGCGCTCATTTCCAGAGCGGCATTCGCGAATTGTAGAAATGACAGATCAGGATGCTGGCCGTCAGGCAGGTCTGGCAGATATTCGGACAGTATTGCATACAGTGCTTGATACGTTTCCAATTGATTGCCGGCGATGGTCTTGGGGTCCCTGAAAACAACCCCGACATCATAGTCAGATGCATCATGTGCCGCCCCGAGCGCGCGCGAGCCAAATAGGTACACAATTTCAACCCCAAGCGCACATAAGACGTCTTGATGTTCTCTTGAAAAAGAAATCATGCGCGGATTATACCATAAATGTCTGCGTTATACTGTAGTCATGCGTAAACGAACAAAAATGAAACGACATTCCTGTGCGCTCTGCAAGCCACACAAAATGTGTGGCGACTGCAGGTGGACAGAAAAAGAATTATTCCGTCTCAAAGAATTCGAGCGCGAACGCAAATCTTTACTCGGTTGAATCACTTTACCTTAATTTATCCTATAGACGATGCTAAGGTAAAGTGAAATTTGCAGTTTAGAAAAGAAAAAGCGGAGGGGGTTCCTCCGCTTGATGACATGCGCGGCTTCGTCGCGCGCTATTTCTTGTTGGCGATGACCTTCTTGACCTTCTTCTTGGCCTTCACTTTCTTGGCGCCCGGCTTGGCGGCGGTCTTGGTCTTCTTGGCGGGCTTGGCGACGATCGTAGGCGCCGTTGTGGCCGTCGCCACCGTCAGGCCCAGCTTTGCCTTGTCGGTCTTGGCCGCGGCGACCATCGGATTGCTGAGCTTCAACTCCTCGGGTGCGGCGCCGGCGGGCAGTGCGAGTGCTGCAAAGCAACCAATCAATGCAATGTACAACAGGCGCTTCTTCATCTGAACTTCTCCTCTGGTTGACCCACCCATATGGGTTGCTAAGACCCTACTCCCTTTTTATTTATTGTCAAACGCCTTTATTTACTTACGGCTGGCGATGATGTCCCCATTAGAAAGCTCGCGGACTCGCGTTCTAACGGGGCAAGCTCTGTGCTACTTTCGTGAGGCAATTATATCTTGGGCGATATTCTGTGGAACTGTATCGTAATGGTCAAATTCCATCGTCATAGACCCGCGGCCTTCGGTCATTGAGCGGAGCGTGGTGGTGTAGCCGAACATCTCCGAGAGCGGGACCTTCGCCTTCACAACTTTATTCAAACCGCGCTCCTCCATCCCCTCTATCTGTCCGCGCTTGCCCGAGATGTTGCCGGTGATGTCACCCATAAACTGCTCCGGCACAATAACTTCAATGCGCATAATCGGTTCAAGGATGACCGGCTTCGCCTTCTGTGCGGCTTCTTGAAACGCCATTGACGCGGCGATTTTGAAAGCGATTTCTGAAGAATCCACGTCGTGATACGAGCCGTCGTAGAGGTCTACCGAGATGTCCACCATCGGGAAGCCGGCGAGAAATCCTCTCGCCATCGCCTCACGCACGCCCTTCTCCACCGCGGGGATGTATTCCTGCGGCACCACGCCGCCCTTGATGTTGTTGATGAATTCAAAGTGGTCCTCGCGCGTCGTGTTCTTAGACACTTTCTTCTCGGGGTCCACCGGCTCCATCTTCTTCATCCGGATTTTCACATGCCCGTATTGGCCGCGGCCGCCCGTCTGCTTGATGTACTTCCCTTCTGCCTCGGCAGAGCCAAGAATCGTCTCGCGATACGCCACCTGCGGCTTGCCCACGTCGGCGACGACATTGAATTCGCGCTTCATACGTTCCACGAGAATTTCCAAATGCAGTTCGCCCATGCCGGAGATGATGGTCTCACCCGTCTCGTCGTCGGTTTTGATGCGGAAGGTCGGGTCCTCGTCCGAGAGTTTGCGCAGTGCAACACCCATCTTCTCTTGGTCGGCCTTGGTCTTCGGCTCAATGCGGAGCGATACCACCGGCTCGGGGAATTTAATCTCTTCAAGCATAATCGGATTCGCCTCGTCGCAGAGCGTGTGCGAGGTCTTCGTATCCTTCAGACCGACAGCAGCGGCTATCTCACCCGTAAATACTTGTGCGACCTCTTCACGTTTGTCGGCCTGGAGACGCACGATGCGGCTGATGCGCTCTTTGGAGCTGGTCGTGGAGTTGTAGACATACGAGCCGGCAGCGAGCGTGCCCGAATAGACGCGGAAGAAGGTCAGCGCGCCGACGAACGGGTCGGTCTGGAGCTTGAAGGCGAGCGCGCAGAAGGGCTCGTCGTCGGAGGCGTGGCGCTCTATCGGCTCGCCGGTCTTGGGGTTCTTCCCGGTAGCGGGAGGCAGGTCAAGCGGCGAGGGGAGGTAGTCTACGACGGCATCCAATACGAGCTGGACGCCCTTGTTCTTAAGCGCGGAGCCCGTGTAGACGGGGAATACTTCATTATTGATGACTGCGGTGCGCAAAATTGCCTTCAGTTCTTCAAGCGGCGGCTCTTTGCCCTCTAGGTACGTAGCCATCGCGGCATCATCCTGCTCTACGATGCGTTCAATGAGAGCGGCGCGATATTTCTTCGCGCTCTCAACGAGATTCGCGGGAATCTCGCCCTCCACCACTTTTTCGCCCATATTCCCGGTAAAGGTGTAGGCCTTCATCGTGAGGAGGTCTACGACGCCTTCGTGCGCCGCCTCCTCGCCGATAGGAATCTGCATGCGAATAGCCTTCGGCGAGAGCCGGTCCAGAATGCTCGCGTATGAATCTTCAAACGAGGCTCCGGTACGGTCCAATTTATTGATGAAGCAGACGCGAGGCACCTTGGCTTCGTCGGCGTAGCGCCAGTTGGTCTCGCTCTGGGGCTCCACCCCGGCGACACCATCAAATACAACTATCGCCCCATCCAACACACGCATTGAACGCTTCACTTCAGCAGTGAAGTCTATGTGCCCGGGCGTATCAATAATATTGAAACGGAATTTCTTCGCAGTGTCCTTCTTATCCTTCTCGCCAGTCTTCGTCCAGAAGCAGGTGATAGCGGCCGACGTGATAGTGATGCCGCGCTCGCGCTCCTGTTCCATCCAGTCGGTGGTGGTGTCGCCCTCGTGCACCTCGCCTATCTTGTGCTGGCTACCCGTATAGAAAAGGACGCGCTCGGACGTGGTCGTCTTGCCCGCGTCAATGTGCGCGATAATGCCGAAATTGCGAACTTTCTCCAATGGGTAATCTCTATTCATGTGTGTAAAAAATAAAACGCCGTGGCGTTAGATAGATAGTAGCGGAAACTGCAGAAAAAGCAAAGGCCGTGTTATTTTGTATATAGAGGGACTCAACAGGAGACTGAAGTGAAAAATGAAAGCAAATACACGAAAACCTTGCTGGGGCTCGGTTTCGTGAAGAAAGAACACAGTCATAGATATGACCAGACGCTTCTTGCGGTGCTCCAGCGCCTTGACTGTGGCATTTTCATGTTCGTACGTGGTCCTACCATGGAAATGACGTTCGCGACTGATGAAACTGGACAGGACTGGACGCATGAAAGCGCGGCGGTCGATTTAACGGAATTCGGATTTCGCAGTGTGTTCTCTCTCGGGAATCAACCCGAATTCGCGGGAGAGGAAAAGGTCCTTGCATCCAGAACCATCCAGTAACGCTAAATTACGATGGACGGCGGCTCGCGAGCCGCCGTTTTTTATATAAACGCTGAGGAAATTACTACCACGCGAAGTGGGCAAAGGCCTTGTTCGCATCCGCCATTCTATGCATCTCCTCCTTCATATACCATATGTTCCATACTGATAACGACCGTTATCGATATGGAACAGATGTTCGTGTTATACGGAAGGGAGACCAAAATGCTTGCGGAGCGTGCCGTCGTTCTCAACCTCCTCGGCAACGATGTAGAGGATCCCCTTCCCCAACCGCAGATTTGTTCGCAGAAACACGAAAAGTTCCTCGCAATCGTAGGGATATACCCACACGCTGTTTTGAATTTTGACGAATCCGTTTCTCTGAAGAAGCGTCCGCAGACGGTCGCGCACGCTTCTACGCCGTTCCCAAATATCAAATATGACGATGCGCCATTTGCAATCCCATCTTTTCGGCTTCTGTATCTTGAAATGTTTTTCTTCATCCTCTAACGAAGCCGCGAGTTTGGCGCCCTTTGCGGTCAGTCGTAGGGCGATTCCCCTATTGGTCTCTACTCGTTCAATAAGTCCGCGTTCCCGAAGACGGTTCACTGCTTGGTTGATGCGACGATTGAGTCTTGGTTTTGGTCCTATATACTTTCCCACATATTTGAGCAGTCGTGCGGCGTTTGGAGCCATCAAAATCAGACCGAGCCCTGCCGTTAGATATACAGACGCTAAAACCGCCTTTTGTATCTTCTGCCGTTTCGCCCTCTGTCGAACTTTCTCTTCTATCCGCATGTTCCATAGTATACACGGTCGTTATTGACATGGAACACACGTCACACTCCATTTGGGGGCAGAAACTTCCAGTAAAAAGATAGCCGCCGAAACGTCTACCACGCGAAATGAGCGAAGGCCTTGTTGGCTTCGGCCATGCGGTGCATCTCGTCCTTCTTCTTAATGGCGTCGCCTTCGTTCTTGGAGGCGAGGAGGAGCTCGGCGGCGAGCTTCTCGGCCATCGGCTTGCCCTTCTTAGAGCGTGCGGCACTGATGAGCCAACGGAACGAGAGCGCGAGGCGGCGGTTCTGCGGGACTTCGCGCGGGACCTGATAGTTGGCGCCGCCAACTCTGCGCGAACGCACCTCCATCAAGGGCGAGACATTGCGGAGCGCAGATTCAAACGTCTCAAGCGGATTTGCACCCCCCTTCTCAATAGCCGCGAGAGCATCGTAGACGACGGCGCGCGCCGTATCCTTCTTCCCGCTCCACATCACCGTATTGATAAAACGAGTGAGCGTCTCCGAACCGTATTTAAGGTCAGGACGCCACACGCGCTTCTTCTTCAGAGGTCTACGCATACGTTAAATAAGCACGAAGCTCGAAATCCGAAGCACGAAACAAATTCAAAGCACTAATGTTTTGAAAATTAAAAAATTGGAATTTCATATTTGTTTCGGATTTCGTGCTTCGAATTTTACTTGGGCTTTTTCGCTCCATATCTGGAGCGAGCGGTGCGGCGCTTCTCCAGCCCGCCGGTGTCCAACTTGCCACGCACGATGGTGTACTGCACACCGATATCCTTCACCCTGCCACCGCGAAGCATCACGACCGAGTGTTCCTGCAGATTGTGCCCCTCTCCGGGGATGTAGGCGGTGACCTCCATCCCGTTGGTGAGACGGACGCGGGCGATCTTGCGGATAGCGGAGTTCGGCTTGCGCGGGGTCTTGGTGGTCACCTTGGTGCAGACACCGCGCTTGAATGGCGAGGGATAAAAGGTCGGGCGGTTCTTGAGCGTATTAAAGCCACGGGCGAGCGCAGGCACGGTCGTCTTAGACGATTTGCTCTTACGGCCTCTCTTGGAGAGTTGATTTATTGTTGCCATTTAGAAAAAGAAGACCCCGAGGGGTCAATGACAATATAAAGGAATAGCGCAGGAAATGCAATATGCTCGCCAGCACGATGAAGTATCGCTTACGGTTCGATAGGCTCTCTGTATGGGTCGTTAGAATACGATGCTGGAGGGGCCGGAGGAGGCGAAGCGGTGGGAGGTTTGGGAATAGGAGGAGGTTGCATGACACCCGGAAGATTCTGTGGAGGGGCGGCGATTGGGCGGGGAGGGAAAATCCGTAGTGGCGCTGGAGCCTTGCCTAATTCTATGTGGGGCTCTTCGTGGTCTTCAAGTAGCCTGCTGGTATCCGTCTGCCGCCGAGCCGGCGCCGGCGGGGACTTCGGGAGGACCGGAGAAGCCTGACTCCCCCACTTAGTAGATGTCGGGGGGATGTACCTCGGCATTGAGACGGTTACCTGCGACTGGCGAGGCGGCAGAGAGGGGTTCGCGGGAATAATCATCCCCTGTTGCGACATCAGGGGCGCTTGCGGCCCCGCTACGCTTACCGGCTGGCGAACCTCGGCAGGGCGCGGAGGTTGTGCTGACCCTTTCCGCATCTCCTCGCGCAACGGCACAAAAATTTTCTGATTGATTTCAGTCATAATCTGCCGTGCATCCGCATCCGGAACCCCCGCAGCAATCAACTCTTGCAAAAACTCCTGCGGATTCACGAGCCCGAGGAGCATTTGTACATTTAGTTCTGCAACCAATCCAAGCTGGTCGACATGCAACTTTAAATTGACACCCAGATTTGTGATAGTCGTAATCGTATTCTCCGACGAAAGAGCGTCTCGAATGGAAGCGGGGGCTGTATCGCTTATCTGTAACAATTCTTTGGTGGAATAGTGTTTCATATACTAAGGGAGATTGTAGTAGGACCTGAAATTTGGTGCGGCGGCGGCGGCTCTAATACTCAACTGGCGCGCTGACGGATGAGGTGGGAGGTGTGCGAGCATATCATCTATGTATCTGCCTATTGCTTCTCGATGGTCTGGAATGAGTTCTCCAGTGCGGCGGATAGCGTCAAAATCGCTACCGTTAAGGAGATTTAGGGTTGCGAGTCGCGGTTGGAATGGTGGTGTACCTGGAGGTGCTCCTGGCGGAGTCGGTTCTGTAAGAACACCGCCACCAAGTCGGCCACGGGCTGTCGTATTCATTCCATTAATTGCCGCCTGCCCACGAGTTTGGCCAGCAAGCGGATGTCCTGGTCCGTACGCATTCGCGGGGTTCATATTGAAGCGCGACAAATCGTTATCTGGATTGTCACCGTCACGTCGAGCTTGGGCGATTTCGGCCTTTCTCGCATCAGAGATGGCCTCGCTCTGCTGAACTTTTTCGTAGCGTGCTTGCGGCAACATCGCGGCGGCGGTCGGATTATTTATGAGAGCACGTTGTGCAGAGCTTGTTTCAAAGTCTTTGTCACTCATTGAGGACAGGATGTTGCTGACCTGCTTATAATCAGCGGTGTCGCCAGTCTGCAGAGCCCTCTGAACCGCGGCATTGAGTCTCGGAACAATAGTTTCTTGTTGGTACTGGCGATCAGCTTCCTGGCCGGTCTTTTTAAACCACTCTGCGCCCTGTTTACCTCGACCAACTGTTGAGCCAGCGACCGGAGTTGCTACTTCACTCACACCCACAGCCCCGAGCGCGGCTCCTACGCCAGCAGAACGGAAGTCGAACTTACGTTTCTCAAGTGGACGCAACGCATAATTTGAAATGGCACGTACGGCCCTATTATTCGGAGCATAGCGTTGCAATCCCTTCCTCGCCAGAAAGGCGCCGCCGCCGAACAAAGCGCTTGCTCCATACGCTGACGCTCCAAATGATGCAGCGGCACCGAATTTGATTGCCGTAGCGGCGCCGAAGGCGGACATTTTTTTAGAAATGATGACGACGGCGAGGAGGAGTCCCATCGCGATAAGGAAGCCCAGAATCATACTCATAAAACCAGTGAAATTATCCCCCTTCACAAATCCTATCCAATCGGGAGTGGAACCGAATTTGAGGAATTGTTTATCGGTGATGACGAGGAGCGCGATGTAGAGCAGGAGGAGCAGGACCGGCGCGGTGATGGTCTGTTCAAAGAGGGCGTGCCACCACTTGTCCGCTGTACCCTTCATTTGCGGTACCGCGAGGCCGGCGAAGCCGATGGGTGCAAGAATGATGAGGAAGAGGAGAATGACGAATCGTGCGATGAGTATAAAGGCGAGCGAGAAGAACACGAACGCCGCGATGAGGAAGAGCAGGATGCTCATGAAGCCGATGAGCGCGGAATTTTTGAACATTTCTTCTGCAGTCTTGGAATCAAGCGCCCTGCCGTAGATGACCTGCAACCCCAGCTGGTCCATAATTTTGTTAGAAATGCCCTCTTGTTTAATCGCGGTAAAAATTCCCGGCGACAGCTTGTCTCCGGCCGGCTTGCCGCCGTTAATCTGCGTATAAATCTGCGTCGCGAAGAGATTGCCCGTATCTATCACCGCCTCGGATATGAAGAGCGAGAAATTGAGAAAGACAGCGGCGACCAGGAGCATCGGGAGCATCTTCTTCCCGCCGCCGTACCAGTCCACATTCAGGATGGTGGTGATGCCGATGGCGAGGAAGCCGAAGATGAGGAAGATATTGCCGATGTCGCGCATAACGCGCCACGCGATGCCGACGCCGACGATCTCTTTCACATAGCTCCCCATCGTGACGACGGTGTAGTACACCGCGCCGTCCAGCGTGAGCGCCGCGACCCCGAGAAGCCACGCGAAGAGGCTCGCGATAAAGGCCATGATGCCGTTATAGGTATATTCGGGCGAGCCCGACGGCCCCAATTTGCCGTCGGTCGCTGTTTTCGCGGCGGCGACATTGATAACAGTGCCTACAGGTGGGGTACAGACCAAGCTTTCAGTTTCATCTTTTGTACATGTGCCAGTTCCTCCTCCTGAAAGTGTGCATGCTTGGCCATCAGTAGTACATTCGGCCGCGTGCGCGGCGGGCGCCACGACAAAGAGCGCGAGGGCGATACTCACTGTTGAAAGGAATCTCCGCATATCAGCCGCCTCCATAATCTATGCCCAGGCCGCCTTGGGTGCAGACCGAGGTCTTGAGCGCCTGTGCGTTCGCGCTGATGAGATTCATCTGGTCAACAACAGACGGGTTCGCAGAGACAGTGAGTGAACCAGCCGGATTTTCTTGCGCTCCTATACCGCCAAAATCTTGCGACTCTTGTTGTAGAGCGGCGACATCTTCAGCCGTGGGAGGCATTGTCTGGAGCGTCTGCATATCGGCGGGGTACTCCGTCGTCACATTCGTGGGCACGGTCGGACTCTTAAGGTCGCAGTACACCACTGTGTTGGCTGGCGCGTTCAGCTCGCACTGGATTTTTTCTACCATCGCGAGCGCCACGGCGGTTATCGGGCCGACGGCGGCCACTCTGTTTAGCACGGGCGCGACCTCAGTCGCGAGAGCAGTCTGTGCGTCGGTCGCTTGCCCCCTCGCCGCATTTATAAAGGCCGTATTCGGCGACTCGCTCGCTGATTCGGTATTCGCCGCCGTCGTGCAGAAGTTCGCGAGGTCCGTCAGATTTATTGACGCGGCATTTGCCGAAGCGCCTATAGCATCCCACCCCGATTGGTACATTTCTATAAGCTTGGCTTTATCAGAACCGGACGCCCCAATCGTTGCCGCGCTTTGGTATATAGAGGAGTTGGAGACGCCCAAGTAGTCCGAGGTAAAGCCTCCCGCGTTTTGGGTCGGAGTGAAATTGTAGAGCGCGGACCTTGAATTCCCCGCCGTGGGGCTGTCAACTCCGAAGAGTCCTCCCGAATCAGAGCCGCCGAGAATCTGCGATGCGAATTGCGCCGTCTGCATAACCGTCGCGATATTGCTCAAAATGCCGGTTATCTGCCCGCCGACATTCCCCATCCGGACTATCTGGTCCTGTTGCCCGCCAAGCACCTTGTCAAGCGTTGATTTAATGAGCGAGCCGGGTGTCTTAATAGTGCCCGGATTGCCGTCCTCGTCGGTACACGGGTCTCCCGGGTTGACACCCCCGCTCTCCATCGCCGTCCCGTCATTGTCCTCTGTGGTGGTCTCCTCCATCGCCGTCCCGTCATTGTCCTCTGTGGTTCCCTCGCGCGCGCCGCACCACGACATAAATCCTTGGCCCCACGAGAGTTGTGAGAGGCGCACGCCAGTGGCGCCGCCGGCGCCAGACCCCACAAGGCCCGCCATCTGGGCCTGGGCGCTCTGATAAAAGGTGTACGGGTTGTTCTGGGTCTGGGTTGTGAGCGCGAACCACGCGGCGATACCGCCCTGCGACCAGCGGCCCGAGAGGTAGGCGGGGACATTTGGCGAGGTCCGCGCGAGCGTATTCATGTTCGCCGCCCAGAAGCCGGCGAGCGACGTCTTCTGCAGATAATTATTCTTCAGAGCGGAAGCGATTGATGCAGAAAAAGGCGAATTAGAATTGGTCCCGAACTGCCGCAGATACGCGAGCGCCGCCGAGTCTCCCACCGTCTGCAAAGATTGGTTCACGTCTACGACGAACTGCGGGACGCCGGTGCCATTGGCCTTGCCGATGACGAACGCTATGACGCCAGAGGTGAGCATCTTCATTAAGTTCCCCGAGAGAACGAAGGCGAGCGGCTGGAGAACATACGTATTAATCTGTTCCGCGACATTCGCAGCGGTGTTTGTATACGTAGATATAACATTAAGAGTCTCCTCAATAGCGCCGATAGTGTTCTCGAAAAGATTCAATCCCACTTCTATCACAGAAGTGAGGGCAGCGTGCGCCTTAGGCGGTGCAACAAGGAACGCCGATGGAGCGATGAGTACAACCGTGAGAAAGATTGCAAGTGCGGTGGTAAGTGGGCGTGATTTCATTGTTTTTTAGCGGCTTGTTTCGCCACAAGATTCTCAATGAGATTCACGAATGAGGCGCCCGGGGTACCGGTAGGGAGAGTTATCCCGGCAGTCTTATATATCTGGCCGATGTGTATAAACGCTGTCCCGAGATTGGAGACTGCCTGCGGGTACAGCTGGAGCGCGAGCATCGTCGCGAGCGGGTCTTCGGTCACGCGCGCGAAGTCGTTGGTGACCTCGCTCACGCGCATCATCGCGTTAATCAATAAAAGGTGGTCTGCGGCGAGTTCTTGAGGCACCGCTAGCATCGAGAGACCGACCGCGGAGTCTCGGTAGCCCTTCGCTATTGACGCGAGATGCGGGATGGCTGTCGTATCGTTGTTCATTACCGCGCTCTTCAAGTAGTTGAGCTCGCTCGTCGTCGCATTGATGGTGTTCTTGAGCAGGACTGCCTCGGCCTGTACCGCAAACGACGTCAGCGCGTCCGCGCCCGAGCCAGAAACGTTAATATCTTTTGCCGATTTATAATCAGGAGCAACAGTGACGGTAGACGCGAGCGAGTTGAGCGCCTGATTCGCGACCTCGCTCATCTGGGCTTCAGAGAGGTCGCCGCCGCCGTTCGCCTCCTTTGCCGCCATAAAGAGCGTGAAGAAGTTCTTCGCGAAGGCGGCGGTGAGCGTACCCTCTGCCGGAGGCGGAGGGAGACCGTCGGAGTCAAGCGAGACTGGCGAGGGGGTGACGAGCGGGATATCGGCAATCGCCTTCGGCACGATGAGCCCGCGAGCGACTGCCTCGCCATCTTGCATGCCGAGCTTAAGAGTGTCGGTTACGCGCGGGTCGGTCCCGTATAGGGCCTCTTCCCAGTCGGGGAGGCCGTCGCCGTCAGTATCCTTGGTGGCGATGGCCTGCAGGAGCGCCGACTCGGCAGACGCCTCTGCGACCTGCGGCGTTCTGACGCCGCGTGCGAGCATGTAGGCGCCGATGATGCTCACGACCGAGAAAATCACCGCGGCCCCGATTCGCCAGTTTCGTAGAATCTGCCCCATAGTACATATAAAGTATAGCAGTTGATTCCCCATCACACTGTCGAGTGCGGCCAGAAACTGTGGTTATCTA
>Ga0155248_120_pt2 | contig 79606 bp, 72 predicted proteins | sample RifCSPhighO2_02_FD_106216 | JGI IMG/M metagenome (GOLD analysis project Ga0155248, IMG submission 106216) | Candidatus Kaiserbacteria bacterium RIFCSPHIGHO2_02_FULL_54_22 | reverse complement strand
TGGGCGGCGTTGGTGACATTCCCGAGACCGACATCCGTTGCAGTGAGAGCGAGCATTGATTTGTATGTGCTCGTGGAGAGGCCGGTGGAGACACCGTCGCCGGCAGTGTTCCTGCCGATGATTTCGCCGTAGTTGAGGTTCTGAATCTTGGCGTATGTGACGGCGGCATCCAGGAGCTTCGTACCGTCAATAGAGCCGGCGAGCATGGTGTTGGTGACGGTGCCGGTGTCGGTGGTATAGACGCCGTTGGTCACGGTGCCGGCGTTGCCCGAGATAGAACCCGTGATGGTGTTGGAGAAGGTGTTGTTGCCGGAGAAGGTGTTGTCGTTGGCGAGGAGCGTGGAGGAGGCGGCGGTGATGGTGATGTTCGCCGTGCCGTTGAAGGAGGTGCCGTTGATGGTGCGGGCGGTTTCAAGCGCCGTGGCGGTGCCGGCGTTGCCGCCGATGTTGAGGGAGGAGGTGGCAATGGCGGTGACATCCCCGAGGGCGCCGGTCGAGTTCCCGAGGAGCGTGTTGGCCGCTATCTGCTCGAGCTTCCCGAGGGCGGTGCCGTTGGTCGCAAGCGTGAGCGAACCGCTTGTCCCGCCGAGAAGCGAACCGAAGGTGCCAGAGTATGCAAACTCGGAACCGAGCGTGGCAGTCGTGGTGGCGACGTTCGCGAAGGTGTTCACGCCGGAGAAGTATGGAATGTTGCCGATGACGGCGGCAGTGCTGGTGGAGAGACCGTTGAATGAAATGTCGGGGGTGGCGCCGCCCGTGGAGACGATTGGGTAGGTGCCGGTGATGCTGGTGACGCCGTTGTTGATGGAGGAGGTCGCTACCCAGGCGGGGGTGCCGCCGCTCCAGGAGAGGACGTATCCGCCCGTCCCCTGGGTTGTTGTTGAAAGGGCTCCTGTTCCCGCTCCGTACGGGATGGCGCCGGTCTCTATGTTGGCCCAGCCAGTGCCACCATTGGCAACTGCGGCGATACCCGTGATGTTGCTCGCCGTGCCGCCGATGTTGAGCGAGCTGGTGGAGACCGCGTAGGTGAGGCCGGAGTTGACGCCGACGAGGCCGGAGAGTGTGCTGATGCTGATGGGGTTGGTGAACGTCTGCGTGCCGGCCCAGGTGTTGCTTGTGGAAGTGCCGAAGGCGAGGGAGAAGGTGGTGGCCGGACCGACGAGTGCGCCAGCACCAGAGATTTGGAGCGGATACGTTCCCACCGGAGACGAGGTGGCAACGCTCGTCACGCCGGCTGTCCCATTTGAGGAATACAGAAGATTGCCTTGCGAGAGTGCGGTGGTGGTTGCAAGGCCGGTCCAGGTGACGGTGGAGTCAGCGCCGCTTACGAGCGTGCCGAGTGCCGCGTACCCACTGAAAGGACCAGAGAAAGTCAGCGTGGTTGTTGATACTTCTCCGAGTGTTGCGGGTGTGCCGTTTGTCGTTGTCCAGTATGCGAGGCGCCCGGCGGTTTCATTGGTAGAGGTGGAGACGGTGCCGATGCCGGTGCCGCCGCCAGTTGCGTCCAGAGTTGTTCCATCAAAGGTGAGATTCGTCCCGACAGTGAGAGATTTTATTTCTGAAGTGCCGTTGCCAACAAGAATGCCGCCGAGAGTTGTGGAAGCGGTACCGCCAGAAGAGACCGGGAGCGCAGACGAGAGAGCGAGCGATGAGGCGGTAACGCTTCCAGAAAAAAGTCCGTTGCCCGTTACCGATAGCGCCTCGCTAGGAGATTCCGTCCCGATACCGACAAAGCCGGCTGTATAAGAAATGTTTGAGCCGGACGAGTCCCATTGACTGCCACGAGAAATGGTCCTCTCCGGAGCTGGCATCCTGGCGATGACTTCAAGAATTTCTGTGCGGAGAGAGGCGAGTGATTGGTTCATGACATTCGGCGAAATGCCGACCGTTGTCTGGTAGACAATTGAGTCTCTCGGCAATGACGACGTGTTTTCAATCACCAGTATTCTACTGACAGTCGAGGTCGCGACGATGGTGACTGTGCGCCGGGTACTGGGAGTCAGCTGTACATACATCGGCAGAGGCCCGAAGAGCCTCGCGAGCATGCGGCCTACAGACGTAAAGAAACCGTGAATCGTCTCGTAGGTGGCGAGCGCTACTTGTTCGCCAATCGTGAGCGTGGGTTGTACGGCAGTAATCACTGCGGCGATTTCCGGCATGCGAACAAGAGAGTCAAGGGAGCCAAGGGCAAATGCTCCTTTGCTGAGTATGCCGAGATAGACGTCTTCAAAGACAATTGGCGCCGCGGCTATCGCCTGCCAGCTGGCAGAAGCGAGGGCGAGGGAGCTCGCCACACCATCATATGCGAGACGGCCGGTGTCGAAAACGAGGGCGAGATACTGTCTGGAAACCGTGCCCGTGAGAGTGATGAGTCTGGCGGACGCTTCGTACCCGGCATTGAATACGGCTTCTGCAATCACGGGAGCAATGTGTGCCGGCACTTCGGTTGTGCGAAGGAAGATTGTAGTAGCAAACGAGGGCGCGCGTGAAGCAACGTTTACGAGCAAGTCGCCTGCTCCTCCAATGAGCGCAACCGCCGCGCGAGCGCTTCGGGGCGCTACCTCTGCACTCGCATATGCGAACGCAACATCAGCGCGTATCGCCATATGCGTCGCATCAATAATCGCCGTACCGAAAGCGAGATTCACCCTTTCAACAAACTCCGGAGCGTCTGCGAGCGTGTCACGCACGACAGCGGCGAGGTTGAGTGATTGCGCGCCGAACTTCTCCACGAGTGAGTGGTATGAAGAAAGCGACGTAACGATGGCGGCATACACATTCGTGCCAATCGCGACGTACGCGCGCGCGAGCGAGTCCGCGACACGCGACGGGTGTGTGGCGAGCGCGTATGCGCCGATTGCCACAATGCGCATCTTCTCAATCGTAGTTGGCGCGGTTTGAGCGGGTAGAGAACGCGGGACAAGCGTTGTGCGCGACACATGACGGCTATTCTCAATCGGCATCTGCAACGATGAGAAATTGAATGCAATGAAAAATGGGAACGTATTTTGTGCAAATATGCGCGAGTTATCTCTCGCAACGTGCTTGGACACCGTGTGCATCGTAATTGTTGCTGCATTAATTCTTGTTGCGATGCGCGACGGTATATCGCCGAAGGTATCATTGAACCCGGAAGAAATTTCTCCTATGATTTCGCCCGTACGCGCTGCGAGTTCTGGTACTCCTGCCTTTGCGACAAATGCACTGGAAGTGATGACCGCAAATGCGATTAGAAGCGCCAGAACATGCGTATGCAATGAGCTTCTCCCAATGTTTCTCTCGGACACCCGATGTCCGATATGTCTTGTGACATTAAACGGCGGTATTGGAAGCGGCTTTGAAAACGTTCTCTTGACGCCGCGCAGAGGAGAATGGAGCTCGCGATATTCTGCTTCGCGCGCGCGCGCGAGCGCGCGCGCCTGCGCTTCTTTACGTTCGTCGAGCGTCCTTAGGAATTGCGCGAGTGATTCACGCTCCACGAGCCACGTCCGGCCGACCTGCATTCCTTTGACGTCGCCATTGCGCGCGAGTCGTGCAAGATAGTCCGGCGTGTATCCGAAAAGCTTGGACGCTTCTTTCGTGGAGACGAGGCCAGCAAGCTCCTTTTTGCTCCGCCCGTTTTTCTTCATAAAACGCAGAAGCGATTCACGCTCCACAAGCCACGTCCGGCCGACCTGCGTCCCTTTGACTTCGTCTCTGCGCGCAAGGCGCGCGAGATAATCTGCGGAATACCCGGAGAGCTCTGCAGCTTCTTTTGTGGAGATTAAATTTTTGGAGTAAAGAGCATTCATGTCGGATAACCGAATTAACTAAATAATACGCGACTATTTCAGCATCAACTAATAACGTCTGTGGATAAGATTTTTATAAATAAAATCACTCGCGGAGGAGCGGTTCATCACCTCAAATGGTTATAAGAAACTATGTCCGGTCAAATATGAAGAAAAGATGCCCTATAGCAACGAGCATTTTCTACAGCAGTCTAAATCGGCATTATTTTAAATAAAACGCTCTAGAGCCACATTAGAGCTCTAGGATTGCCTTGTACGAGATATAAAATTCATCTGCAGTGTCACTTATTTACTAGTTTAGGTATACGTACGTTTCTTTTTTATAAAAATTGGTAGAAAATGGTAAATAAAGAGCTCGTTTATACAAGACAAGAAAAGTCTAATGTACGCTATTTATTATAGAGTATTACTCCTGAAATTATTCTAGCTTGGCTATTCGATATCAAATATTTATCTAAATACCCGCTCCCGACAACAGCTACTACCACTGCAACAGCCGCAATCAATATGCTGGTCATTCTGATCGCTCCTATCACCCCCTTGCTTAATCTTGCTGGCCTTGTCTCTTCTTCTGACATCAATCGGTTCTCTTGTCCTTCTTTAATATCAGTGATGACAGTCCTGCGGGGCAGAAGTTCTTCAGGCGGAAGCCGATATATCGTATGAATCGGTATAGAAATGGCATTTTCTTCTCCCTTCTCGATATCTTTTTCGGGTTGTTCGGTCATGGCTATATGCCCGGTATTCACTGCGGCATCAAAATTGTTAAACCACGTCTGCCAGGATTCCTGTAGGTTCTTTTGGGTTTCGTCCACACCTTCTTCTTTTGCTTGTTCTTCTGGAGTCTCTGGTACCCTTGCATCTCGTAATTGATTTATAGGCGGAAGTATCTCGCTAGGAGACGCCTCATATCGCGGAGATTCCCACGTCGGCGAGCCCGCCGGTCCTGGCTTTACTTCTTCTTTGGGCTGACCAAAGCGATGGTCCTGAATTGCCGCCTCCAAGACATACCAACTGCGTCCGACGAGGCGCGCCGGCACCCTCCCCTCTCTACAGAGCTGTCCGACATAGTCTTTTGCATATCCGGTCATCTTCGCGGCTCGTTTTGACGATACGTATTTCTTGTCCTCTATAAGCAACTCGTCCATACCAATAGTATAGCCATATCTCGGCTAGCAGGGAAGAGCTGTGTATAACTTAACCGAGCTTCTCTACGATAAGCTTGCGGAGACTCTCTGGATTCCCTGCCCCGCCACTCTCTTTCATAGCCTTACCGATAAGGTATTGCAATGCCGCCTGCTTGCCGCTCTTGTACTCCTCTACGGCTTTCTCCTCTCTTGCGAGTATGGTGTCCACAGTAGCTGAAAGTGCTGAAGTGTCGTGTATCTGAAACAAGTTATGCTTTTGGGCTATTCCTTCTGGGCCTTCTCCCGATGTGTACATTTCAATAAGTATGTCCTTTGCTCCGCGAGAGGATATCTCACCGTCTTTTGTCATTCGTATGAGTGCCGTAAAAGCATCTGCAAATTCTTTTGTAAAAACATGCGGGGGAACTGGTTCCTGAATGAGACTTGCTAGATCTGAAATGAGGTAGTTAGCCGCAAGAGCAATGAACGCAGTATCATCTGGAGCTTGTTCAATAATCTTCTCAAACAAAGGTTCAAGAATATCATTCTGTAAAACAACATCAATGTACTCTTTTCTGATGCCAAGCGACTGGTACCGCGCGCGGCGCTCCCATGGCAATTCCGGCAGGGATGCGCGTATCGCCTCCGGTGCGAATTCGGGTATCTCGGAGAGGTAGAGCTTCGGCAAATCCGGCTCTGGGAAGTAGCGGTAGTCGGCGCTCCCCTCTTTGAAACGCTGATGAAAGGTTTCCTGTTTCGCCTCGTCCCACCCGCGCGTTTCTTGTACCACTCTCCCGCCCTTCTCCAAAAGGGCGGTTTGGCGCTGTATTTCAAACGCGATCGCCCTCTCCACAGACCTGAACGAATTGAGGTTTTTCACCTCCACTTTTGTGCCTAGTTTTGAATTTGTTTCGGATTTCGTGCTTGGTGCTTCGTGCCTAGCAACGCTCACGTTCGCCTCTATGCGCATCTCGCCTTTCTCCAGATTCGCTTCAGAAGCGCCGAGTGTGCGCAAGAGGAGTTGTAATTCTCTGGCGAATTTTCCTGCTGTTTCTGCATCATGTATGACTGGCTCGGTGACCAGCTCCATGAGCGGGATGCCTGCGCGGTTGAAATCAATGAGTGACTTGCCGCCCGAGTGGATGGAACGCGCGGTATCCTCTTCAAGATGAACGCGGGTAACCGCCACACCGGCGAGTGTTCCGCCAGTGATAAGCGGGTGGATATACTGGCTAATCTGATAGCCCTTTGGGATGTCCGGATAGAAATAACTCTTGCGGTCAAACTCGCTGAAATCCGCAATCGCGCCGCCGATCGCAGTACCGATGCGCAGGATATGCTTCACCGCTTCGCGGTTCACCACCGGCAGGGTGCCCGGATGCGCGAGACAGACCGGGCAGACGTGCGTATTCGGCCGCGCTTCGTCGGGATCGTTCGCCGAATCGCAGAACATCTTGGTGCGCGTTGTGAGTTCTGCGTGTATCTCTAGGCCTATCGTCGGGCGGTACATGCCACAAGAATACCCCAAACCTTTAAAAGCACCAAATCCGAAGCACGAAATCCGAAACAAGCACCAAAATTCTAAATTCAAAACAATACGGACTTATTTTTCTTCGTTTTCTGCCTATTTTTTATTTGTTTCGGATTTCGTGCTTCGTGCTTCGTGCTTCAGTATTTTCGAGAGTTGGTCTGCAAACTTTTTTAGTATAGCGGGGTCATTCATCGACACAAGGAGCACTTCCCTGCTCGCCTCGCTAGGGCTTCGGCGAAGCGGGCCGGTCTCCTGCTCGAGCAATTGTGCCTTCGCCTTGCATACTTCGGGAGAAACGAGGTCTGTTTTCGACAAAACGACTATTTCTCTCTTCAGGACAAGGCCGTGGCCGAAGGACTCTATCTCTCTTCGCACTTCCTTATATGCCACGAGAGGGTCATCTTGGTCGGCAGAGACGAGATGCAGGAGAACTCCTGTGCGTTCAACGTGCTTGAGAAATTTTATTCCGAGGCCTCGTCCAGACGAGGCGCCCTCTATCAGCCCGGGGATGTCAGCAAGAATGTGACCATAGAAATCGCCGAGGTTCGGCCCTAGGGTTGTAAACGGGTAGTCGCCGACTTTAGACTTAGCTCGGGTGAGCGCGTTAAGAAGCGAAGATTTACCGACATTCGGCAGGCCGATGAGCCCTGCGTCCGCGATGAGCTTCAAGGTTAATTGGATATCCCCACCCTTCCCCGGCTTCCCGAGCGTTCGTTCAAATGGGTTCTGCTTGGTGGAACTCTTGAAACGCGCATTGCCCAGCCCTCCCCTGCCTCCGCGAAACAGCACAACACGCTCTCCCTCTTTGGTAATCTCATATTCTTCTCCCGTCTGCACGATGCGCGCGACCGTGCCGACAGGCACTTTAAGCAACATATCTTCGCCGTTCTTGCCGTGCTTAAGTTCGCTCTTACCGGCTTCGCCGTCCTCTGCATGAAATTTTTTCTCGTAACGATAGTGCGCGAGTGCCGCGATATCGCGCACGCCGAGGAGTACCGCATCGCCGCCTCTGCCGCCGTCGCCGCCGGAGGGCCCGCCGCGCGCGGACTCCTTGGTGCGCAACCAGCGGATGACGCCGTCGCCGCCTTTCCCCGACTCCGCATATATCCTCGCTTCATCAACAAACGCCATTACACCACCTTACCACAGGTGAAAATCCGAAGCACGAAATCCGAAACAAATTTAAAACCGAAAATCAAAAACTAGGATTCAAACTTTCTCATGATGGAGCTCAATATAAACATAAGCTCACGCGCTTCTTGATGCAATGCGTTTCGTCTCTCATCGAGAGACGTCTTGTCGCCCGTATCAATCAGCTTTAACCAATAAGCAGTTTCTTTCGCCTCCTTGCGAGAAATCTTAATTCGCATAAGAAAATCCTTCTTGCTAAGCGCTTCGTTGGCCTCAATATAGTTCGCGCCAACTGAACCAGAAGAACGCACTACTTGGCTGGAGTCCTCGCGATTGGCGATTGATCGTGGCAATTCTCGCACGAACGCTCGTACATCACCCGCAAATTTTAATGTCCTGTCTTCCAAATCGTATCCGTTCTTTTTCTCTGTTTTTGTCATTTCGTATTTTAGTGCTTGTTTCGTATTTCGAATTTCGGATTTCGTGCTTATGACTCAACGATGGTCCATCCTTCGTTGAGCATTGGTTCGGCTTTTTTGAATTTTATTTGTTTCGTTTCGCTCCCCTTCTTGATGGTGACGATATCGTTGCGGCCGGGACCGGACGCTTTTTTAATGGGTGCCGGTGCACCTCCTTCTTCTTTCCCGGCGGCGACGAGCGCGGCGCGCGTCTTCTCTTCTTCTGCGCGAATCCTCGCATCGTCTGCGCGTATCAAACGGGGGAGAGCTCCGGCGACCGCCGCCTTAATATTCTCCTCCAACTGTCTGAAGCGCATGAGCCCTTCGCGACGGTATTCAATGAGCGGGTCTCTCTGGCCGTATGCACGGAGCGATACCGAGCGCCGCAGATAGTCCATCGTCTCAAGATGCTCCAGCCAGAACGTATCAATGACCTGTAGGAGAAGGCGGCGCAGGTGCGGAACGAATTCGTCGCCGAATTCGCTCTTTTTCGTATCAAACGCGGCACGACCCTCCTCCCCTTCTCCGAGGAGCGTGAGGATGAGTTCTTCTACTTCTTCGTTGCTCCCGAGAAGCGCGGCGCGACGGCGCGCGTACATGGCGAGGCGTTGGGTATTCATCACGTCGTCGTAGGCGAGCACCTGCTTGCGCGAGTCAAAGTTGAATCCCTCAATGCGCCCCTGGGCGGTCTCCAGAGACCGCGTAATCATCGCGCTTTCAATCGGCTCGTCCTCGGGAATGCCGAAGCGCCCCATCACCTTCTTCAGGGTCTCGGAGGCGAACACGCGCATAAGCTTATCTTCTAGCGAAACATAGAAGCGCGTCTCACCCGGGTCTCCTTGGCGGCCGGAGCGGCCGCGGAGCTGATTGTCAATGCGGCGCGCGTCGTGCCGCTCGGTACCGACGACCATGAGGCCTCCTTTTTCTAAGACCGAGGCGCGCATCTCCGGAGTCGCGAGCGCGCCGCCGAGCTTGATGTCCACACCGCGGCCGGCGAGGTTGGTCGCGACCGTCACGCGGCCCTCCTTCCCCGCCTCGGCGATAATCTCGCCTTCGCGTTCATGGTTCTTCGCGTTCAACACCTCGTGCGGCACCTGTGCCTCGGAGAGGTAGGCGCTCACCGTTTCGTTGTCTTCAATAGAGACGGTGCCGACGAGGACCGGCTGTCCCTTATCGTGCCGCTCCTTCACCGCGCGCGCGACGGCGCGATACTTCCCGGCGCTCGTTTGGAAGATGAGGTCGTCATGGTCCTTGCGCGCCGAGGGCTTATTGGTCGGCACGACGACCACATCAAGCCCGTACACAGTATAAAACTCTTCTTCAGAGGAGAGCGCGGTGCCCGTCATGCCGGCGAGCCGCTTGTACATCCGGAAGAGGTTCTGGAACGTCACGGTCGCGTAGGTGCGGGTCTCTTCTTTAATGGTGACGCCTTCTTTCGCCTCAATCGCCTGGTGGAGACCCTCTGACCAGCGGCGGCCGGGCTGGAGCCGGCCGGTGAACTCGTCCACAATGACGACTTCGTCGTCGCGTACTACATATTCTTTATCTTTCTGAAAGAGCGCCTTTGCACGCACGGCCGTCTCCAGATGGTGCGCATACTTCACTCCCCCTTCGGTATAGAGATTCTCCAAGCCGAGCGCGACTTCGGCTTTTCGCATCCCCGCCTCGGTAATCTGAATCGCTTTCTGCTTCTCATCAACAGAATAATCTCCGCCCTCCTCCATACTGCGGACGATTCCCGCGAAACGCTCGTAGAGATTCTGCGAGTCGCCCGCCGGTCCGCTGATGATAAGCGGCGTGCGCGCTTCGTCAATGAGGATGGAATCAACTTCGTCAATGATAGCGTAGTGGAACGGGCGCTGGACTATCTGCGATGCGTCGTACGCGGTGTTGTCGCGCAGGTAGTCAAAGCCGAGCTCGTTGTTGGTGACGTAGGTGATGTCGCAGGCATACGCTTCATACTTGCTCGCAGGCCGCAAGTAATCGTAAAAAACTTTGAACGAACCCTCCGCGTCGCGCTCGCTGTCTAATTCTTTTGCCTCCTCTTGAGAGACGTGTGACGAGTCGTAACGATACGCGCCGGTTGATGTGACAACGCCGACGGTGAGACCAAGATAGTCATACACTTGCCCCATCCACGTCGTGTCGCGGCGCGCAAGATAATCGTTGACCGTAACAATCTGCACGCCCTTGCCGGAGAGTGCATGGAAGACTGCCGGCAATGTGGCGACGAGCGTCTTGCCCTCGCCAGTGCGCATTTCGGCGATTCTGCCGCGCAGGAGCGCGAGACCTCCGATAAGCTGTACATCAAAATGACGTTCGCGGCGCGTGCGATATGCCGCCTCTCGTACCAGCGCGAACACGAGTGGAAGGCCGTCCTCGGACGCCGCGCCAACCTCTTTCGTGCGAACGCGCACCTCTGCGAGCCGCATGCGTATCGCTTCATCAGAGAGCGCGGCAATTTCTTCAGAAAGCCCGTTCACGGCCGCAACGACGGATGCCGCGGCCCGGAGGAAGGCCACGGATTGGTTCTTGGAGAAAAGGCGGGAGAGCCCAAGCATTGTGCGCGCAGTATACCACTAAAAATAGAAAAATCCCCCGTGAGATGGCGGCTTCGCCTATCTCATGGGGGATTTTTCCTTTCGAAACTAGCGGCGACGCTTTGCAGCCTTGCGCTTCTTCGCGGCCTTACGCTTTTTTGCCATGGTGGTTGCGAATTAAAATTAACAGCTGATATGTCGACCCGCTTGTCCTTCGACGATGCTTGGGACAAACGTTTCTATGTATCATTATCGCGCGTTACGCACTTTTTGTGTGAGAAAAAATTACGATGTGTGGATAACTCATTCAAAACCGACATACTTTACTTCGCGTTCAAGGCGAACGCCGAATATCTTTTCAATCGCGTCGCACATATCGCGCGCGAGACCCGCAACATCGCTCGCACGCGCATCGGCGACATTAATAATCGCCAACGTATGCTTCGGCGATATCCCGACCGCCCCGCGCACGTGTCCTTTTTGGAATTCAGTGTACTCAAGCAGAAATCCGGGGGCCAATTTATACGAACCGTCCGGCTGTTCCCACGCCCACGGGCGCAGACGCTCTTCTTTTTCCGCATCAAGAGCGCGGGCGCGCGACTTCACATGCTCGTATTGCTGTGGGGATACAAATGGCATATGGAAAAATGACCCTGCGCCCTTGTACGAAACGCAGTCCTCCATGATGAGGTTCCCCTTCTGCTCGCGCACGTCAAGTACCATGTTCCGGACGTTCGCGAGCGTCGGGGGACGGCCGTTCTTCGTAGCGAGCGCCGACAGGTCAAAGCGATTGTCCTTGTACGCGAACCTCGGTGCACCGTTCGTTGGTAATGCAAATGTAGCGCGTACAACAAGATACCGTCCCGGTTCACGGCAAAACAGGCTGTCATGATATGTGAAGCGACATTCATCTTTGGTAAGAACTTTCGGCGCCCCGTTATCGTGTAGGTCAAGCGCCTCTGCGCTCACAAACGTGTCGCTACACTGCGCTCCATAGGCTCCCACATTAGCGATGACTGCGCCGCCCACTGTACCGGGAATACCAGAGAGGCATTCAAAGCCTGCGAACCCGCGTCTAACGGCCCACGCAACCAGTTCGTCCCACACGACGCCGGCGCCCGCAGTCACCGATGCATATCCGTCACGATTCTCTGACGTAATGCCGGGGATGCGCACGGCGAGCACGAGCCCGTCAAAACCATTGTCGGCAACCAATATGTTTGAGCCGCCGCCGAGTACGAACAATGGGAGCGAGCGTTCGCGTGCGAATGCGAGCGCCTGTATGACCTCGTCGGTCGTTTGCGCGAGGATAAAGAATCGTGCCGGTCCGCCGATATGAAATGTCGTGAAGGGTGCGAGTGGAATGTGTTCCTGGAGATTCATCTTCTAACGGGGTTCATTTCCCTTCTATTTCTTTGATGGCCGCGGCGCCCGAGGCGGCCGCCTCCGGATATCGCGCGACTATGACGTTGATTGTTGCAATGGCGTTTGTTTTGTCACCGGCCGCATAATAAGCCGCCGCGAGCGAGAACCGTGTTTCAATAGTTGCATCCGGCCTTTCCGCGCGCGATTTCCATATGCCGATGAGGCGCGGCCAGTCCTTCGCGCGATAATACGCGATTGAGAGAAGGTCGCTATCTACATTTGTGGTGCCGAAGACGGCGAGCATGATTGTGTCGGCACTGTCCTGGTCGCCTGCGGCGATGTTTCCGGCGATGGCGTACAGAGCAAGGTTCTGGAACTGTGGACCAAGCATATACGCGGTATTGAAGGATTCTTGCGCCGCTTTCATATCGCCCAAGTTCCACTCAATCGTACCCGCCTCAGTCCAGAACCCTTCTTTCTTTGGCGAGAGGAGTATGGCCGCCTGGACTTCCTTCAGAGCATTCGCATTGTCCCCGGCGACGCGATAGACGTATGAGAGTTGGAGATGTTCGCGTGCGTCAAGAGGATACGCGGTAACTTGTTTTTGCATTTCGTTGAAAGCGAGCATGACCGCCTTTTGTTTCTCTTCATTTGTCGCTTGAGAACTTTGTGCAACCGACGCGGCAAAGGAGACGAGCTGTTCGCGGACTTCCTGCAGGGCAAATGGCGAACGTGTCACGATATCTTCAAAAATCGCGATATTTCCTGAAACGCCGGCGGGAGAGGGCGAGAGCGCGGCGATGAGCTTGGCCGCCACTTGCATGCCGGTGATGTTGACGAACCATATGAGCGTGCCTGCAACAACGGCTGCGATGGGAAGCGCGTACGTCGTGCCGTAGAGAGGCGGCAGTTCGGGCGCCTTCTCAAACCATTCAATAGGCCGTGCGACCTGCGAGTCAATGAGTGCGAGTATCGCGAAGAAATAAATGTAAGAGTAGAGATTATCAAAGACGAAGACATTGTGGACGGCATATCCGACGAGTGCGGCAGTGAGTAACGTCCGCTCGCTCCGCGAGAGTTCTGGACTCTTCCAGAGCAGTGCGAAAGCCGTACCGAAGAGCGAGAGATAGAGCAAGAGTGCCGGGACGCCGCCGGCGGTAAGCCAGTCAATAAAAGCGTTGTGCGCCCGGTCAAACCACGGTTCCTGATTGTACAGAGACGGGTCGTAGTATTTGTTGAAGACGTAATTGAAACCCTCCTGCCCCCAGCCGATGACCGGCCGCTCGCGCACCCCTTCAAACGCCATACTCCATATGGTAAAGCGTGTCTGACCGTCGGCGAGCGAGATAGAAGCAATGCGCTGAAGAGCATGGTTATTTTGTACGAAACTGGAGTCGCGTGAGAGATAGAAGCCGCCGACAATGATGCTTATAAGCACGAGGGCGCCTACCGCTCCTCGGCGAGCGCTCTTCCCCGCCGTAATCGCGGTCAGAAGCGCCGCGAGTGTCAGCCCGAGTATGAGCCCTATGACCGTGCCGCGTGTTTCGGTATAGAAGAGAAGTGTCGTCTCTATAACTGCAAATGCGATAAGCGACCACTTCAGCCATGAATATTTCTCGGTGAGCGCGAGCCAGAGCGCGATGAATATGTTAAAAAGAAAATAGATTGCAAGGTATGCAGAGTTCCCGAGTGTCGCGTCTATGCGCACAGAACCCTGATGTATCGCGAGCGAGCCGTTCAATTGCAAGAGTGCATATCCGGAAATAATGACTGCGACTCCGAGCGAGGCGAGGAACCATGCGCGCCACTTTTTCTCCGCCCGCAGTACCGCGCTCATAGCGAAGAAAAGTCCCAAAAGGTGGACAAGGAGCATCCAGCCCTCCATGCGCTCAAAGTTACTCCAGAAAGCTTTCACCGCGTTTAACGCAAATGCGTCGGCGATAAACATCCAGACGACGAAGCCGATGGCGGCCGCCCCTATCCATGAGAAACGCGGACGATATTCTTTATCAAGAAGCGCGAGCACGACCCATGCCACAACCGCTATTTCAATAAGAATGCGCAAGTAAAATGCCTTGCCGGTGATGAAAGGGAAGAAATAGCTGTTCGCGACGACGAGTGGCGCGAGCGGAATGAGAAAGAGCGCCCCGAGCGCCACCCATCGCGCGACTTGTTGTGCGGTGCCGCCACTTTGCATAGTATGCACCACTATACCATACGCCTACGAGACTCCCTGCATCTTGGAGAAGTACGAAGCGGGGTCTTGGAGCAACTGCTGCGGGGTGCCGCGTTCAATGATACGACCGCGGCTAAGAACGAGAATCGTGTCGGCCTCGGCAACGGTGGAAGGGCGGTGTGCGATGATGAGCACCGTCACGGTACCGTGGAGCGCGCGAATGGATTCATGAATAAGTTTTTCCGACTCATGGTCAAGCGCACTCGTCGCCTCGTCAAGGATTAAAAGGGATGGTGTGCCAACGAGCGCGCGCGCGAGCGCGATGCGCTGGCGCTGTCCTCCCGAGAGCATAACGCCGCGGTCGCCGGTCGTCGTTTTGAAACCCTCGGGCAGTCCTTTAATAAATTCATAAATGTTCGCCTGCTTTGCGGTGTTCTCAATATCTTCAACGGTCACTGCCTGATTATAGAATCGTATATTTTCTTCAATGGTGTCATTGAGAAGGAAAACATCTTGTGATACATAGCCGATATTCGTGCGCCATTCTTGAAGCGAGATTGCTTCACTCGGTACTCCGTCGAGGAGCAATGACCCGGCGTTCGGTTTAAAAAGCCTTAAGAGAAGGTCGGCGATGGATGTCTTCCCTGCGCCCGAAGGGCCGACGAGCCCGACCGTTTTCCCCGCCGGTATCGAGAAATCAGCGCCGTCCAGGACGTGCTTCCCCTCGCCATACGAAAACGAAACGTCCTTAAAAACGAGTTTCCTGGCGAGGACAAACGGCTTGTCCCCGTCGGTTGATTCTCTATGCAGGTCAAGGTCGCGTTTGAACGCCGCGACGTTCTTGACGTAGGGCAAGAGCGCGCTTATAGACTGCATGCTGTTTTGTCCGGATTCAAGATAGGTAAATATCTTTTGTATCAAATACAAAGAGGCGCCGAAGGAGATGATATTGAATCCTGGCGCGTGATAGGTCAGTAAGAAAAGTAGCACGACAAGGATAATCGCGAATGGCTGGAAAAGGCTTGAGCTTATAGTACTCACGAACCCCTGCCGTATTGAAAGGTGGCGCAGAAGGCGGATGTGTGCCACGCCGCTCTTGATTGCGGCATGCTCTGCGCCGGCGGCTTTGATAGATTTCATCCCGATGATGTGCTCGCTCAAGAACTGTGCAAACTGCTTTTCAACTCCAGCGGTTTGGTGTCCGATGCGCCGAGCGTGCCGCACAAGCGGCCGCAGGACAAATAGCAGGACAGCTCCCCCGCCTATGGTGTAGAACGTCATCACTGGCGAGATATTCATCGCCACAAGAAGGTACACAAGAAAGCCGCTGAAGGACTGTATGGTCTGGGTCACGGCTCCCAAGAGGCCGCCGGTCTGCTGGACATCGCGCACCAACGTGTTGTGCATCGTGCCTATTTTCTGTTTCAGCGAAAATGACCACGACGAGAGGAGCGCTCGCCGAAGTACGTCCTCGCTTTCTTTCCCGAGGAAGTCTGCGCCAATCCATCCTTTGATATAACCGAATGCGACGACAGAAATCGCTCTCGTGATGAAAAGGCCGAATATGAAGACAAGCAAGTATCGGAAGGTGAACGGTATGTGGAGAAATGCGAAGAAGGTGTGTATCGTCCTTGTGACGAAGTCCGTCGCGGCTCCGCCACCGCCCAAGAAAAATGATACGAGCGGAATGACCGCGTTGATGCCGATGCCTTCAAGAAGGGGGCTTAGGATGCCGAACATCACAAGCCCTGCGACATGCCAGCGGTATTTCCCAAACGTGCTCCACAGCGTCTGCAGTGTATCTTTCATATTTGTTCTTGCTGTAACTATAACCCGCGCGTGCCGCCAAAAGAAACGGCTCCCTGTGGGAGCCGAAAGCCGAACGTTCAACTAAACTCTGGCCCGTCAGGACGCGAGAGGGTCGGGGAACCCGCGGAAGGGTTTTACGCCGTACACCGGGTGATAGCCAGTCAATAACTGAACGGCACCCAGTGCATCTTTCATCATCATTTCTCGCACCGCAGGAATCGCGTACCACTCCGCGAAGAGGCCCTCCCAGATCGGATCCTCGTTGATAAGCGCCCGCTCCATCGGGAGACAGCGCGTAATCCCCAATGCGAACGGTTTGATATCCCGCGTGACTATCAGGAAAGCCACTATGCGCTCGAACTGCCAAGACGGCGCGAGAATCGCAATGCGGTCCGCGGACCATTCCTTCTCCCGCGATACCGCCGCACAGTTTACTACTTGCTCCTGTGTGCTAGAAGCAAGCGGCTCCTCGATGATCGCGCTTCGCGGTACACCCAACTGCTCGAGCTCGAACGCCACGACAGCGCTGATGGTCGTGCCTTGCTGGTCTTCGCGATTGGTGAATCCGCCGGAGGGGATAAGCTTCAGTCTCGGATTTATTCGGTAGAGCGCCGCGGCGGCGAGTACGCGCTCGTAGCTGAACACCGGACCCGTCCTGTCCGGCTCAAGTCCGCGGCCCGAGCGGCAACGGAGACTGGCGTAAAGCGGTTCATCGGTAGAGACGATGTCAGCGGTGAAAATACACACTGCTTGAAGCTTCTGCACGCAGTTAAACAGCGTCGTATCGGTACCAGCCATGATGGCCTCCCTTGCAGTTGAAACAACAAAACACGACCTACGTTGTGACCAGCCTGTAACGTAGCACTACTATGACTGATTAGTCAATGTTGGATAGCGCGGAACTCCTCCTCGCTGACTACGTCCTGCTTCGCAGGGTCCCGTGAGTCAAGAGCCGCCCGGTTGCCCGCCTTCAATGAGAGCCCACGTGAGCGGGGTGGCGAAGGAAATGTCCCGTGCCGCGCGCTTGCCGAGTATCTGGCGATAATACTTGGGCGGCAATCCCATGCTGGGTCGCACCGAACGAACATTTTTCCCAGTAAAAATTTCGCCCCGCTTGATATCCGCCGCCGCAAAAAGCGACTTGCGGAATCGGGTCTCGCCTTCCTCTCGTACCGCGCGTGCGTCGGTCGGTTTCCCGAGCGCCGCCTCAACGGTGCGCACCGACCTCACGAGCGCCGCGAACTCGGCCGGTTCAAGCGAGAACGCCGAGTCAACGCCGCCCTCGGCACGCGCGTCCGTCATATGCTTCTCAATGGCCCGGGCGCCGAGCGCGACTGCCGCGATAGCGCTGTCGTTGGTAAGCGTGTGGTCAGAGAGGCCCGTGAGCACGCCGAAACGTTCGGCGAGATATGGGATGGTCAAGAGATTCATGTCTTCCGGCTTCGCCGGATACGCGCTCACGCATTGGAGGATGACGATATCCGTGGTCCCAGACTCCCGCAGAGTCGCGACCGCGAGTTCCAATTCTTCAAACGTAGACATGCCGCGCGACATGATGACCGGTTTGCCCGTCTTCCCTATCGCCTCCAGGAGCGGGATGTCCACCACTTCAAACGAAGCGACCTTATAGAGCTGGGTGTGGAGCTCTTCAAGAAAGTCCACGGCGGTCGTATCAAAAGGCGAGGAGAATGGGGTCATGCCGCGCTCGCGCGCGTGGGCGAAGAGTTCCGCATGCCACTCCCACGGCGTCGCTCCCTCTTGGTACAGTTCGTAGAGCGTACGGGTCTTCCCCTGCCATGTGAGCGTAAACTCCGGGCGGTCAGAATTGAGCGTGATGGTGTCGGCGGTGTAGGTCTGGAGCTTCAACGCGTCGGCGCCCGCATCTGCGGCGGCATCAATGATGGCGTGGGCGCGTGCGAGGTCGCGATTATGATTCCCCGACATCTCCGCAATCATAAAAACCGGGCTATCGGGTCCGATTGCGTGTGTGCCTATTTTGATTTCGGCGTTCTTCATTTCAGAATTCATTGGGCACTCCTTCAACATATTCCGTATATCCCTTGTAGATTTTGGTTCCCGTTTTGGGCGGCAGATACGGAGAAGCGGGGAGCCTCTTCTTTTCTTCCAGAGACCACACCAAATCCTTGAATCCGAGCTTGTGCCGGAAGACCACCGTACTGGAAAAGCGCGGGTTTATCTCAAACACGACCGGCCCTCTCTTGGTCAACCGCAACTGGACATTGATGCCCCCTTTGAGTGTGAGCGCTTTCGCCAATTCCGTGAGCACGCGCGTTATCTCCGGCTCGTCGACCACCTCTCCTCCCATTGTGTAGCCGGTCATGCCTCCAGAAAGTTTTCGTTTCATAACAATAGTCCGTATCTCTCCGTCCAGACAGCCGTAGACGCCGGCGGTATATTCTTCGCCGTCAAGATACTCCTGCCAGATATTGCCCGGACGCTTGGCGGTGAAATACGCGACCGAAAATTCATCAACAATCTCAACGCCCCCTTTGTCTCCCGTACCGCGACTTTTGACGATGCAGGGGAGCTCGCGCGGCGTGCCGTCGGCAACCAACATCGTCCACGGATACAAGAGCCCGAGCGACTTCAAGAATTCCGCCGTCGCGACCTTGTCTATGGCGACGTCAAACACTTCGCTGTTCGGTATGACGACCGGGATGCCGGCAAACGTCTCGGTATATCCGCTCCGGTACCAGAGACGTATCTCCGCCTCGGACATCGGGATTACCACGTCAATAGTATATTTCTTGATAAGCCGCTCCGCTTCTTCAAAATAACGGGGGTCATTGACGCGTGGCAGGATATCGCATATATCAAAGACAAATGTCCCCGCATTGTCGGGTCGTATGTCCGAGCCGACGAGCGTGCGCGCGAGCCCCTCCTTTCTCAAGATACGGGCGAGACCGGTGCCGATATCGCCTCCACAGCCGGTCACCAGTATGGCGTTATATTTTTCCATATTTTTTTCTCGTGAGCACATCGGCAAGATACGACACGGCTGGGTCTATCCGCTGCGCTTCTTGTAACACGGGAAGTATATCAAACATCGTCCGCCTTTGTACAACGCTTCGGTTCGCTGTATCAATAATCGCCCAGCCCGCCAAATTGCCTATGTCGCGGGGTTGTCCGACTGACCCTGCGTTGAGCACCACCGTGCCTTCATGGGCATACACAAACGGGCGGTGCGTATGTCCCAGCAACACGAAGTCAGCGTCTTCAGCCGCACATCTACGGAGTACTTCTTCGCTCGCATCCGGATAAATATACTCGTTGGTGTCCCAAGGAGAGCCGTGGCACAAGAGGAAGGTCACGCCGTCGAGCATAACGCGAGATGTCGTCGGGAGCGCGAGTAGCTCTTTGGCCTGCGCGGTAGAAAGCTTTTCAAGCGCGAGGGCGACGCCACTGCCATATTTCGCCCGAATTTTTTCCTTCGCCTCTTCGTCGGTCTGCGACACTTCCATCATCGTTTCGTGATTCCCGCGTATCATCGTCGTTTTGAATTTCGCGAGCTGTGCGAGCACGTCGTGCGGGTTATAGTAGTATCCGACGAAATCGCCAAGGACAAGGAGGTGGTCAATGCCCGCGTCCGCTACTTCAGCAAGTACCGCCTTCAGCGCAACATCGTTCCCATGAATGTCTGCGAGGACTCCTATTTTCATACCTGTATATACTCACGAATGAGCCTCTTCGCAACGGTGTGAGGGTCGGAGAGCTCATGATCTTTTTTATAGTTCTTGAACTCTTCGCTACGTGGGAATTCGTTGGGACTTGCTTCTCTGATCACTGCTTGCATGGGCGTATCCATAATCCCCGGGTCGAATTCATGAACTCGTATTCTCCCGCTACTCTTCTCTTGCGCCGCCACTACCGCATAAAACATCCTAAGTCCAGCCTTCGTCGCGCAGTAAAGCGGCCAACCGACGATGGGATGTCGTGCTGCGCCAGTCGAGACATGAATGACCGTGAGCGTGCGTATACCGATTAGCGCCGCCAGAGCATTCGTGATGCGTATCGGGCTTATGAAATTGGTCTCTGCGGCCGCGTTCACCTGCCCGCTTTGGAGAGCACCGACCGACCCGATGGGTTGGATTATTGCGGCGTTATCAATGAATATGACCTCCCCGGTTCTGACGAGCTTGCGCAGTTTCTCTATCGTGCGCTCCACCTCCCCGCTCTTGCTCAAGTCGCAGGCGAGAAGTGATACGTTTTCTCCCGCGCCAGCCTTCTGCTCTTCCAAAAATCTTCGGGATATACAAATGAGACGCTCACCAACGCTGTGAAGTTCATCAAAGAGGGCCTTCCCAAGGCCGGACGACACTCCGGTGATGACGATGGTCCTCTCTCTCATATATATTCCAATAGTACTCCTAGCGCTCGCGCTTGTCTTCGGGGGGAGCGCTCTGATATGTCCCTGCCTTAATCGCCGCCAGTCCGCGCGCCTCGGACGTCAATCGGGTCTGATACGCGGCCGTCCTCTTTATTTCCGCAAACCGCTCGACAAATGCGGGGTCGGCCGCCGCGAGCACCGACTCTGACGAGACGAAATCCACAACGATATTACTCTTCGTTTGTTCATAGAATGCCCTAACGCGAGGAATCTGGAATCCACTTAAAACAAAAACGAGTTTCTTCCACCCTTTCTCCGTGGCGAGCCGCACTGCCTCCTGGACTTGGGTGCCTGCGTTTATTGACTCTGTCTCTTCTATGATGCGCTCGCGCGCGACACCTAAACTGGCTACTTCTCCAGCATAGACCTCCGCTTGTGCAGGGAGTTCGCCCGTGACCCTTCTTGAAGTGGTGACGATGTACGCATCGGGATATTTCTTGGCGAGCAGGGCGGCGGCCTCTACGCGGTCGCGGCCTCCGAGCGTGCCGAAGGCGTCGGTGTTGTCGTACGTGGTGGTGCGCCAGCGTGTTCGCCCGCTTTCTTCATACGGAATCGTTCCTGCTGAAAAAACAATAATAGTGTCAGGAGTCATGCTAAGAGCATAACAAAGAAAAAGGGCTCGAGGTTTCCCCCCAAGCCCTTGCCGTCCCCGAACGTGTCCAGGGGAAATTAGACCTGCCGCACCGCGCGCCTAGCCTGTCGCGTCCTATGGATCTCCCAGAGCCCGTAGAAGACGAAGTAGATCGCGTTGCCGACGATGATGTTGAACGCAAAGCCGGCGTTTGATGCCCATGCCTCAAATACTCCCCCCGTGTAGGAGAGGTTCAGGAGGTGGATGAGCACCCAGATCTCAAGTACGTTGTTGGAAACGCCCTTAAGGAAGAAACTGCGCGGGTAGTCTGACGCCTTCTTGGCTATCGTCTTGATGTGATTCGTTATCACCCAGACGACAATGCCGGTCGCGATGATCGCCGTAGTGGTCTCGAGCATCCACCCCCAACCAAAAGTTGACGGATCGGCGTGCCGCACTGCCCCAGCAACCAGGCCGAGTATGGCAGACGCCACAAGCATTGCAATGCCTCCTCGCTTTTCTCCCACACTTGGATACCACTGTCGCCCGATCCCTACTCCTACCTGCCAACCGATGATGGCCAACAAAACAGCCATAAGGATGAAGGCCCACAAGGTAAATCCTCCCATCATCCAGCGGCCGACCTGCATGAAGAGCAACAGAAACCAGTGAGTGAAGTCGATCGCTTGCGCTTTGATGTTGACCTCGCCCCCTTTTCGAATTTTCTCGAGCAGATCGGCCTGGCCCGAGAACATAAGGAATAAGGCGACGGCCGGTATGTAGTACGCGATATTGTGGAATACCGAATCCCAACCGCCTATCGTGTAGCAATAGACCGCGTATGCAACTAGCGTGGTGAGGGCAATGCGATACCCCCACGTACAGAGCGTCTTGAACATGTTAGTCCCTTTTTGTGATGTGACTCGGTTACATTTTTACCCGTGTTGCACTATACACCACCACTCTATTTCGTCAAGAATCGCGACTTTGTTTAATTTTGCCCCACAGGCTTGGGTTGATGGCGCCGCGGTTGAGATCGCCGAAGGCCTCTTTTATTTCAGCCGCGAGATTACTTTTGTTTACCGTCTGTTTGTTTGTGATATTGATGTCCTCTGTGAGCTGGGCGAGGGTGTCAACGCCGAAGACGATATTGCCTGCGCGGCACGCGGAGCGCACAAAGCGGAGCGCCGCTTCAGCCTGGGTCAACCCGTTGTGTGTAGCGATGGCGATAAATCGCTCAAGGTGCGGGCGCAGGTACAAAAGGTGCGTTGGTAGCTCGTTTGGCCGCATGAGCAGGAGCCCTTGCAGGAATGGGCCGCGGGCGAAGACGGCCACGTTATTCTTCTCCGTGATATCAAAAAAGTCGGTTGCGTCCAGCCGCTGGTCAAACGCATTATAGGGCACCTGCACATAATCCACGCCGAGCTCGGCCGCCTGTAGGGCTTCTTCTTCATCATAAACCGACACGCCGATATTCTTCATGAGGCCGGCATCTTTAGCTTTTTGCATCCCCGCTACCATATGGCTCAAGTAGATGTAGTGAGGCGAGTGGAATAAATAGCCATCCAGAGAATCAACACCGAGCCGCTTGAGCGATTTTGCAAGCTCCGTCCGCACAACGTCACTGGCTTTTGTCCCATCGGGATAGTCGTTGAGCGCATGCGGCCTCATTTTGGAGATGATGCGGACCTTGCTTGCGAGCGAACGCTCGCGCACCCATTCGCCAAGAACGTCTTCTGCGGTACCGTAGGCATATGCGGTATCAAACGTGTCAATGCCCTTCGCGAGGGCCGTATCCAATATTGAGAACGCTTCTTCCTTCGTCGGCTGGCCGTGGGAATTATTGAGTCCGTACGGCATGCCGAGTTGAACGGTCCCGAGTACGAGCGTGGATTTATTCATGGTGTTTTCTAAACTTTTCATCTTCTTCCAGTGATTTCGCGAGGCCTTCGTAGCCCGTGCCGACGTTGTGTATGTCTAAAAGCTCCGGATGCCGGGCGAGCAACACAAGCACATCGTCTTTAGTAAAACTCTGGTTTATTGGATATAGTTGCTCAAATATTTTCGTGACAAAATCAAAATCGGCCTGTGTATCAACCGACCAGTGCATTCGCGAGTTGTCTCCCCCTCCTTCCTGCCACGGCTCGCTCGTGAAGCGCTCCGGATGATTCCTGATGTAGAGCGTCACGTGCTCGCGCTCCGAAGGCATTGTCGCTTTGCTCGCCGCCTCCTCTAGTGCAAAGAAAGAAAAAACTTCGGTATCAAGGCCTTCGGGGTAGTTGGCGGGCGTGCTGGTGTAGTCAAGTTTTTTTCCAAAAAACCTCTCTACCACCTCGTCTATGACCTGCGGGTCATGGAGCACGCAGTCTCCCGTGAGCCGCACCACCGTGTCCGCATGGGCTTCTGTAGCCGCTCTGTAAAATCTGTCCAGCACATCTTGTTCGCTACCGCGAAAAACCTGTACGCCACACTTTTTTGCAAGCTCTGCAGTCGCATCATCTTCTGGCCTGTCCGTCGTCGCAACGACTATCATATCAAGTTTCTTCGCGCGCTTCACGCGCTCAAGCATTCGCGCGAGCACTGGTTCACCGAGTAGCGGTTTCAGTATCTTACCCGGCAACCGCACTGACCCCACCCGCGCTTGAATAATGGCGACCGTCCTCATGGCTTAATGGTAGCACATCATTGACAGTGAGCAACAAATATGCAAGACTTTGTCCAGAAGGTTGCACGGGTGTGCAATCTATATATTCACGGGAAAGATTCTTCCGTTTTCGTCCAAAAGGAGTAGCCAATGAACACCAACGAGTTATTGTCCACGATCGAAAAGGCCCGGCGTGCCGAAGACTACAAGAGCATGAATGTGGCAACGGATACTCTCAATATGCGACTCGAAGGAGACACGTCGCCAGATGCGTGGGCAACCCGCAGTAAAATGACGTATGAACTGCACATGGCCGCCTACCAGCAGGCTAAGTCGTCGCTCCAGAAGTCTCTGGGTCTCGCGGAACAGTCGGCGACAGAGGCGCGAAAGGCCGGCGATGTTGCCGGCGAGCTCTTCACGCAGATGAACACGGGCGGCTTGCTCCTGCCCGCTCTCGGCAAGATGCAGGAGGCCATGGCACTGTCGAAAAAGGTGGCTGACGAGGCAGAAGCGCTCGCCACTGCGGCAACCGACGAAACGGAGAAGAAGCGGCTCCTTCGCATCGCGGCAAACGCCTATTACCACCGCATCAGGATGACGATGGAGCTGCACGGCGACCCGCGCGTCCTCAGCCGCTGGTACGAACTGAAGGACAAGGTCTACTAGACCGCGCCTCGTGTAAAATCAATGTCAGGAGAATCTCCTGGCATTATTTTTTTACATACAGTTGCAATTCGTGTTTGATACTTTCTGCAAGAGAAAAGTCGTGATTTTCTTTTGGCTCGTGGGAGAAAACATTGAATCCTTCCTCATTAAATCGGGGAACGAGATGCCAGTGCACATGCCGAGCTTCGTCCATGTAGAGCAAATATACCTTGTCGACGTGTAAAACTTTTAGAAGTGCTCCTCGAATGATATCCACAATATCCATCAGATATTCATACTCTTTTCGCTCAAGCAAATTCAAATCTGGCACTGGCTTTTTCCACACGACAATAGAATGCCCTTTCGTTATAGGAAATGAAGCTAAGCAAACATAGAGTTTTTCATCCTCATATATCACCGACTCCGGGATTGGCGTTGAGAACATATCCATATTGCCAAGATTACAACACTCTTCGGCTTACACCAAGAGCACGAGGCCTCCGGCAATAGCGCAGAAGAGGAGGAGTTTGACGACGAACCCGCGCTCTTTGAAATACATTTTCCCGGACAGTATTGAGAAGAGCACCGCGAAGGCGCGCATCGCCGCCGTAATGATAGAGGTGGGAGCAAACGAATACGCGTAAGAACCAAAAACGGAACCGAGGCCTCCCGACACCGCCTGCACGAAGAATGTTCGCTTGAATAACAGTTGTACGGGATTTTCGTGCGCCCGCACGACGGCGAGTATGAAGAAATAGAGCATCAGCACGATGGAGACGATTGACTGTTCGGACTCAACCGAGTTGAAGTGCGTGATGTCGTATTTGTATAGTGAAATGGTTATAGCGGCATTGACCGCGGTGAAGATGAGTAGAAAGAGCCCCTTGGTTTTAAACCGTTCGTATGAGAGGAGGATGAGTATGGTCCCGAAAATAATTCCCATACCGAGTATCTGGTGCGTGCCGATGGTGTAGCCGAGCGCGAGGTCAGCGGCGAACAATAGCGGGATGGTGAGCGTGCGGATGGGACCGAAGTCGCTCCGGTCTGCGCGCACGATGGCGCGCACAGTGATGTGCGCTTGGAGCACCTCAAGCATAAGGCGCGGGAGGAAGGTCGGCAGAGATGCGAGCGAGAAGATGAAGTTGTCGCGTACGAGTCCTATAATGAGCAAAAACAGCGCCCCGCCGAGAACGCTAAGAAATCCGAGCGTGTAGTGGCTACAGGCGCGTTCGGCCGTTTGCTTCTTGCCGATGGAGTCGGAGAGTTCAGAAAAGGCGCTACCGACAGAGGCGAGAAGTACGCCAAGCATCTTCCCAGTGTAACAGGCAGTTAGTTGAGGCGCGCGAAGTGCGAGTGCGCGATGGGTCCCTTGAGGCGCTTACGAACAGAATTAGTATCTAACGCTGTGCGAATTGCGGCGAACACACCGTCAAGCGTTTTGGTGTACCGTCGTACGTGTGTCGGCGTATGGGCGCAGGATGGATTAAATTCAGTTGAGGCGAGGAATCCGCGTTCAAGCATTTCCTGTGTAAAGAGCGTTTTGAGGGCCTGTGCATCGCCATATAAGAAGGAGAACGCGTTATAGGGGACCGTCCCGCCGACTTTAATCTTGAGCCCGTGCTTTTTAGCCGCGCGTTCCCAGCCCGCGCGCATCTGCGCGGCCGCTCGCGCGATGCGCTTCGGCACATTGAGTTTCTTCATCTTCTTCAGGGTCGCGAGCGCGGAGGCGGGACCGGTACGGTCTGTCCAGTAGGTACTTGAGATGAAACTGTCCTGCGCCGCCTGCATGACCTTACGCTTCCCGATGACTGCCGCCATGGGGAAGCCGTTGCTCATCGCCTTGCTAAAGACCGCGATATCCGGGTTGACGCCATAGAGGAGGTGCGCCCCGCCGTAGGTAAGCTTCCAGCCGATAGACACTTCGTCAAAAATAAGTACCGCACCGGCTTTATCGGCGATGGCGCGGATTTTTTTAAGAAAGCCGTCTGTGGGCACTTCGCTATGAAGCGGCTCCATGACAATTGCCGCGAGCCGTTTGCCGGCATGCTTCACAATGGCTTCTAATTCTTCAAGATGGTTGTAACGAAATGGCAGGATGCTTCCGCGCAGTCCTCGCGGGACGCCCTTTGCCTTCAGGCCGGCGAGCAGATGTCCCTTGAGGCCGTCGGTCGTGCCGAGATTTGTCGCCAGATACCAATCGGCCCAGCCGTGATACCCGCAAAAGGCGATGATATCGCGGTCGGTATGCGCGCGCGCGATGCGCACCGCGATGGCCATCGCCTCTCCGCCTCCGCGCGCGAAGCGCACCATATGCGCCCATGGGTGTATGTCGCACAAGAGCTCTGCGAGCTCCACTTCTTCCGGTGCGTTCAATGTGGACATAGAACCTCGGTCAACGGCATCCTTCACTGCCCTATTCACGTCGGGGTCTGCATAGCCGAGGAGACAGCTCCCCACCGCCATCCGTCCCATATCAACATACCGATTGCCGTCGAGGTCCCACACCTCGCATCCTTTCGCTCTTGAGTAGTATGCCGGCCACAGCTCCGGCAGGAACATCTCCGCGCGCTTGGAGAGCAATTGGTTCCCGCCCGGGATAAGTTTCTTGGCCTTTTGCCAGAGCTTCTGCCCGGTGCCTTTTTTGCTGGCATAGTTTTTTGCTTTTTTCATAGCGAGGCGAGAATGCGCTTCAGCGTACCAGCGACAAACCTCTGTTGTGCAGGAGTTATTTTGGCGAACAGCGGGATGGATATCTCGCCCGCATAAAATTTTTCTGCATTCGGACACAGACCTTTTGTGTACCCGAGCTTCCTATAAAAAGGGTGGAGGTAGACAGGCAGGTAATGAACCTGCGCACCGATGCCCGCGGCGCGCAACGCTTCAAAAACTTCTTTGCGCGCCCGAGGCGGCACGTGCACCGGATAGAGGTGCCACGCACTCTTCGTGCGCGCATCGTCGTGGGGCGGCAAGGTGAGTCCGGGAATATTCTTTAGCAACGCCGGATAGCGCCGCGCGGCCGCGCGCCGCTTGGCGATGAACGAGCCGAGCCGCTTCAGCTGGCTTTCTCCAAGCGCCGCTTGTATGTCGGTAATGCGGTAATTGTGCCCGAGCGCGTGCATCTCCTGGTGCCACGCGCCCTCGTCGTCTTTCTTCTCAATAACGTGCGGGTCGCGGGTAATCCCGTGACTGCGGAAGAGGGTGAGGAGCCGGTAGAACTTCTCGCTATCGGTAACAATGATACCCCCTTCTCCTGTCGTGATTGACTTGACTGGATGAAAGCTGAACATTGTCATATCCGCGTGGGTACCCACCAGCTTGCCGGCGTAGCGGGCGCCGAGGCTCTGCGCGCCGTCTTCAATAAACACCAGCCGGTGTGCGCGCGCGAGAGCTCGGCACTCGCGGAGCGCGGCGGGCCTTCCCGCATAGTCAACAGCAACGAGCACTTTTGTCTTTGCGGTGACTTTTTTTGCCGCATCCTTGCTGTTTATATTTCCGGTCAACGAGTCAACATCGGCAAATACGGGCTTGGCCCCAAGATATAGGGCGGCGTTCGCCGTAGCGGCGAAGGTGAGCGCCGGTACGATAACTTCGTCTCCTTTCCCCACCCCTGCGGCAAAGTATGCCGCGTGGAGCGCGGAGGTTCCGGAGTTGAAGGCAACTGCGAATCGCGCACCGACCTCTTTCGCTATGGCTTTTTCAAATGCAACTATGGCAGGCCCTTGCGTAATCCACCCCGAACGCAACACCCGCGCGACAGCCCTGACGTCAGCTTCACTCACGTCTTGGGTGGAGTACGGAATCATGCTAATGGCCCAAGAAGGGCCTTTTCCATTCGTCCAACTATGCGGAGAAGCGTTTTTTGCGACATGCGCTTGGCGGTCGTGTCGCTTGTGAAATGGTAGTTCGGCTTGAGCCGTTTCCCTTGTTTCAGAAATTTTTGGAGACCTTCTTTTTGATTCAATGAACCGACGTGTTCCGGTAGTACCACGAAGTAGTCCTTGAGAGAAAGCGCGTGGCGCGCCTCCTCCTTCGTCAGAAGGACTTCGTGCACTTTTTCTCCGGGACGGATGCCGATAATGTTGCGCTTCGCCTTCGGCGCAAGAAGCTTGAAAAGGTCCGTGAGCTTCATCGAGAGCGCCTTGGGTATGAATATCTCGCCTCCCTCCATGTGTTCCAGAGTGAAAAGGACGATGTGAAATGCTTGTTCCAGGTCTATCCAGAAACGCGTCATGCGTTCGTCGGTGATGTACACGGTATGCGCGCCCCTATTTAATATCAACTTCTCAATGATACTGCCGCGACTGCCGACGACATTCCCGTACCGAACGACGCTGAAGCGCGTTTTCCCCGCGCCGTATGCGTTGCCCGCTATAAAAAGTTTTTCCGCGCACAATTTAGTTGAGCCATAGAGATTAATCGGCATCGCCGCCTTATCGGTTGAAATGAGCACGACCTTGTGCACCCCCTGGTCAAGCGCCGCTTCTATGACGTTCTGGCTCCCGAGGATGTTCGTCTTGACCGCCTCAAACGGATTGTATTCAAGCGCGGGCACCTGCTTGAGCGCCGCGGCGTGCACGACAATATCAACGCCCTCAAAGGCCCGCTCCAGGCGCGGCAGATCGCGCACGTCGCCGATAAAGAAGCGTACGCGCGCGTCGTTTAATTCCACGTCCATCTGCGATTGCTTCAATTCGTCCCGAGAAAATATGATGAGCTTTTTCAGCTTTGAATTGGCGAGTAGATGTTCGGCAAAATGCTTGCCGAACGAGCCGGTCCCGCCGGTGATAAGCACAGTCTTCCCCTTCAGTTGCTCAAAATTCATAAAAATAGTATTACACAAATAATCTGTTATAGCAAGTGCGTCTACGGGATTATAGAGCCGTTCTGATAGTGTGTATCATGCTTTGTATAACTGCGCCCATCAGTCCTTGGTGGCAGGGAACGAGGACGCATTCTACAAAGTGCGGCTTGAGCATGTTGCGATTCACGTCAAAGTGGTACACGCCGCTCTCAATACCGCTCTTCTGGAGCGTCGCGGCAACCTCCTTATTTTTGCTCCCGAAAAACAGCGGCACCGCCCACGGGCACACCTCGCTCCCTTCAAGCAGGCGCTCTTCTGTCCTTCCCCAAAAGGCCTCTCGTAGCAGGTTAAAGTTCTCTCTTCGCTTCTCCAATGCACCCGAAGCAAGTTCCGCGGCGGCCGCTTTCACCGCATACGGCGGGCACGAGAAAAGTTCCGGATAGATAGCATAATTGCGCGCCACCTCGCGAAGTGCGGCGGCAGTCGGATGTTTATTCGCATGGACGAGATGCGTGAACACTTTTTTTTCAAGTGCGACATCACTCTTTTTATATGACTTCTTGATGAAGTTGAGTAGCCTGACATCTTTTGTATGTACTGCCCCGCCGACAACGCTGGGGAAAAATTTTGAGAAGCTCCAAATGGATTCATCACCGAACGTACCGACCCGCTTCCCCCGGTAGAAACTGTCAAAGCTGTGTGCGCAGTCCTCAAGTACGAAGAGTCTGTGCCGCTTCGCGAACGCCATAATTTTTTCCATTTTTTGCGGGAACCCCCATTGGTGATAGACCATGATGCCTTTTACATCCGTATTCATCGTCGTCGTGGGAAAGCAATAATTGTGCATATCCATGTAGACCCACGTTCCGAGCCAGTGCGGGACCAGCACCTGACTGCTTTTGTTCAAAAGGACGCGGCGCGAGCGATAATAACTAAGCACAAGAGCAAGAGCCGATTTGCCAGAAAAAGTGTAGGCAACGTGCGGCTCAAGCGAGCCAAAAATCTTCCCCGGACTCTTTGGTAGAGCCCTCAACGGGTACCTTGTATCCTCAAAAGATATTTTCACAGCATCATGGTAGCATTACTTATCTATGGCGGGAACACCGTTTGACTACTTCGGTAAAAATGCCTCCGAATTAAAAAATTTCGCCGAAATAGCAGGGAGATATGACTTCCAAAGGCAGGCCGAGCAATACCTTCTGTATTATCTGCTTGAAAAGCTCTCCCTCTCTCCCGAGGATGACCTGCTGGAGATTGGATGCGGGGCGGGCAATCTGCTCATCCCGCTCTCTTTCTTCGTCCATTCGGTAACCGGCATTGACCACCCCAATCTTCTCGCACAGATAAAAAGTCGCGTGCCGAGAGACAACGACATTATGACGCTTGTCCCCGGCGAGTTCCCTCGCGTGGAGGTCCCGGGCACGTTCTCGCGCGTTTTGATTTATTCGGTCATCCAGTACCTTCGCGACGAAGAAGCGGTGCTAACCTTCATCCGCACTGCAGCGGCCCTCCTGCGGCCGGGGGGTAAGATGCTCATCGGCGATATTCCTAATAAAGACATCAAGGATCGGTTCCTCGCTACCGAACGGGGTAAGGCGTTCTCGGCCGAATGGAAAGAGAGAGTCGAGCAAGAAAAAAAGAAAAATCCTCACATCCATCAGCCGATGCCGGCCGCATCGTTGGTAACCGTAGACGATGCTCTGGTGGAAAAAATCGTGGCGATGCTAGAGGGAACGCACCTGCGCGCGACGCGCGTCCGCCAGCCTGAAACTCTATCATTCGGCTATACCCGCGAGGACATCATCGTAGAAAAATAATGAAAAGAGCCGCCATCAACCGGTATCAATTCTTGCCTCCCAGCCAGCTGTATAAGCTGTTGGGGGCGAGACGGACGGATATCACCCGTGTGGAGTCAATGCTCCGTGAGTACTTCGGCAAGCCGGTCGTCCTCTTGAACGCCGCGCGCACCGGCGTCTACCTCACCCTCGCCGCAAAAGGGTTCAAGCGGACCGACGAGGTGCTGGTCCCGCCCTATATGCCGAAGTGCATGCTGGACACTATCGCAGAATGCGCCGTTCCCACGCTCCATGTCTCGCCTGCGACCAAGGCGATACTGCTTGTCCACCAATACGGCTACCCGCAAAAAATGGACAAGGTCCTGACGCTCGCGCGCGCACACAATCTGCTCGTTATAGAAGACTCGGCGGCTTCATTTGGCTCAACGTATCGCGGGCAGATGGTCGGGAACTTCGGCGATGTCGCCATTTTCACTTTCCCCAAAGCACTCCAGACCGTCCTCGGCGGATGCCTCGTGACCGAAGATGTAGAGGTTCTGGACTTCGCGCGCGCGTACCTCAAGAAGCAAGATACGCTTGTCTGGCGTTGCACCGGGACGCTCGCGCTCCTCCCGCATATATTTGATGTCCCGACAACCGCGCCGTGGCTACGGCGCATCGCGAATCATTTGGTATTGGTCGCCTACAGCCAGTTTAAATATTTCCCCAATCCGAATAAGCGCGTGTGCCACCTCTTCCCGAAAACGCGCGAAGAATTCATGCGCCAGATAGAGGTGCGTAAGAGAAATCTCGCTATCTTCCGAAGCTATTTTGCCGGCACGCCAGCATATCCGACCGCTATAGAAGAAGACGCCGATGTCGTGCCCTTCTTCATTCCCTATTTCGCGGATTACGAGCAGATTCCGCACCTCCTACGTGCGCTCGCTCTCATAGGAGTGGAGAGCGAGCAGTATCACTTTGATATGAACCGGGATATGTTCAACTCGCACTACGCCCCGTCAATCATAGTTCCGGTCCACCAAGGACTCTCCGAGGCGCAGATGCGCATGGTCTGCTCTACGCTCGTGCGCGCCTCGCAAGACTCTCGCATTTAAAAAATCTCACTGCGTTTTTCGTATGACACATCCGGTAGTTTCCCAAAACTCGGCCTTGGGTTCATTCGGGAAAAATTCATTCACTGCTTTGCGTACTCCGACGTATCCCCCTTTCTCGGCGAAATAGTCATGGATAAATAAATAACCTCCGGGAAGTATTCTTTTCCAGAAATACTCAAAGGTATCGAGCGCCGGCTGGTATAAGTCGCAGTCATAAAAAACAAGCCCGTACTTCTCTTCCGGGAGACTCTCAAACGTACGCGGTACTTCTCCCTTGTGGATACGAACAAACGGGAAAATAGAGAGATTATCCCTAATTTCCTCGAACGTGGCGTCCCCCTTCATATCCCCCACGGCCCGATTCGCTGGGTCATGATGGGAAAGCTCTGGGAATCCTTCAAATGTATCAAACGCATGGAACGGCCTTTCTTCTCCTAGAGCGATGTGGCGTGCGCCAAGGATCACGTTTGACCCGTTGAATATACCGACTTCCGCAACCGAACCGGACGTGCGCTTGAGCAGTTCAAGGAACAGTACGCTTCCCGAAAGAGTTGTGGCGACGTTAAGGACAGAATTTAAATAATAGGACTTCGCTATCGCATGAAAAGCGGGGGAGGCAGGACTGCCGGTTAGAGTTTCAACCTTTTGGGAAAAGCCGCTCCAACAGAAGTCAGAATATAAAAAAACGTCCATACCAAGTATTCGGCCTTGTTGTTGAAGCTCTTTTAAAATGGCTTGAACCGCGCGCGAGGATACAGCAAAAATCATTATCGCCTTGTCTTTATGTGCCGACAAAACGCTAGGTCGCGTTATCGGGAGACCGTTGAACGTATCGCCTTCGTAATAAGAATCTATGACGAATTCAAACGGGTGGTCCGGATTGTTCTGCAGATAAAACTCAAGCAATTTACTGCAGCCCCAGGCAATACTCTCCCCTTTTGTAAGAGCCGGCATTTGCCGATTGTACTCTTCATCTATGTGAGACTGGGTCATGGCTTACGCGCGGAAATGGCGAAATATTCAACTTCATGCTTCAATTTCTTATAACTGCGCGTGACGCGTTCAATGTCAATATCTACAAATCCTGCGGATGTGAGCAGACGCCTCGCAAGCGGCACAGTGAGGAAACAGGTGATGCCGTTATTCGAATATGGAACATCTGTATTGGGAGTGTTATCAACCGTATAGCGGTCCAGTTTGTTACCGCCCCCGTGCGTGAAATTGGCGCTCTTGCTTCCTAAGTGCCAGCTGAAGAATCGCCCGCCGGGTTTAAGAACACGGAATATTTCTGCGAACGCTTCATGATGTCCTCTGATATCCGTGTGCTCCACGGTGAGTATGTCAACAACCGCATCAAAAAAATTACTTTTATAGTTGAGCCCCCGAAAGGTGCCGACACCTAATGTGGCTTTGACTCCGTACGCTGCCAACATTTGTTTGCACAGCGGCAGAGAACTCGGCGCATTGTCCACGCCGTACGTATCAAATCCCTCCTTTGCGATGACCCACAGGTTTGCACCGCTTCCGCAGCCGACCTCAAGAAGTCTCATTTGCCGGCGCTTTTTATGCGGGACCGAGAAATAGTAACGGCCCAAAAATCGGATCAACGCTTCATTTGGATAACGGCGTTGAGAGGAGAATCCTGACTTTTTATACTTTTTTTCAAATTCTAAATTATCCATATCGTATCCATTCTACTTCGTATCGAGGAATTTCTCCATTTCCCAGATCGTCCGCGTATGCTCCCGCGACCACCCTTCTTTAAAGTGCGTGATGCCGAGTTCTTTTGGTGTTGACGACGCGGGGTCGGCCTTCGGCCCGAGCTCATAGGTCGAGACATCTCGTTTCTGCAGTTCCTCTATCGCCCGCCACTTCAAGAGGTGGCTGACATACCGGTCGCTGAAGTCCGGGCCAACCGCAACGGAGTTGTCGTACGCTGTATTCTTATAGAGCGACACAAGCAACATGCCGGCGACGGTTCCGCTCTCTTTATGAGTCGCTACGACGTAGAACGCCTCTCGCGCACGCGCGATATCTGCCTGCTTTGTATAACTCTCCCGAGAACGGAATTGTCCGCCGGCGTCTTTTATATGGAGCTTGAAATAGGTTTCTTCAAGCTCTGCTGTTACCGCCGTACCCTCCGCAATGCTAAGGGTAAAGAGCGGCGAATATTTTTTGTAGTAGCGGCGATACCGCTCACGAACAGCGTCCAGTGTTTTGTCCGTAATCGTTACGACATGCGAATCAAAATGTTTTGGCTCGTATCCGTACTTCACTGCGGCCTGCTTTACGCGAGCTTCTTCATCCCCGACATTCTGCGACGGCGTCAGACGAAGCTTGATACGGTGCGCGCCCGCTCCGCGGGCGCGCCGCTCCAGCTCTTTAAATGCGAAATCCTCCAGCTCTTCTCTAGGTTGAATGCCCTGCCTGAAACATGGCCACGGGAGAAATCCCGAGTAGTACATCGCTTCTTCCCCCTGTACAATGAGCGGGACAACCCCTACTGCTTTCTCGTCCTCATATACGAAAAAAGAATGGTCCTTGGCCTTGAATTTTTCTCCCGCGCAGAGATTGAACTCGTGCGCGAGCCACGTGTGCCAGATCCACCCGTCTCGTGAAGCATCCGCTATCTCCTGCCAGAGCTCGGGTGCCCGAGCCACATCTCCTATATTGACCGTCTGTATATTCATATTTGTCTGTGTGTGAGTCGCCTAATGAGTTCTACTATACGTTCTGAAGCTCTGCCATCAAAGGAATACCCTTCAAGGAAACGCTCCTGGCGTACCAGAAGTTCTTCGCGGTACAGCGGGTCCGCGAAAATACGCGTGGCGGTATCAACAAGCTCCCTCGTCGTACGAACAAACGGTAACGTGTGCGCATATACCTGCGCATCGTACGTGTCAAAGACTTTCCACCCATAGAGAATGAGGGGTGTGTGCGCCAGCATCGCCTGGTGAACGATCGTGGACCTGCCGCACACAGTCGCATCACTCGCGCACAAGAGCGCGAAAATGTCTTCAGTACCGGTTACTGCGTAGTCAGCGCGGAATAGTCTCTTGAGATACTCTCGCGTACTACCGACGAACCTGTAATTGCGGCACTTGAATAATACCTGCATGTCGGGAACCGCGTTCTGCACCGCCTGAACTGCTTCAAAGAATTTGGCGAGCTGATAGGAATCAAAGTGAAACAGATTGGGAGCGGAGTACGGCACGGCAACGAGCATGACCGGACGCGTGGCATCTAGTCCGCACTGTGTGAGTAATTGCTTCCCTTTTCCGCGCGCTCTGGCACGCTCGCCCACATACCGGTCAAAACGCGTAGAGCCTACCGGAATGAGCCGGTCGCGCGCGCGGCCCATGCGTTCGTGCCACGAGTCGGTGTCCGTACCGAACGTCGCGAGATACTCGGTCTCAACGCGAGAATACACCACGCGAGGGTCAATATAGGCTGACGAATGTTGGAGCTCTAGAGAGGGTATTTTGAGTTGTGCGGCGACGCGCGCCATGAGGAAGAAGTGGTGGCGTCGACCGCCGACAGATGCCAGTTGGAGTACGATATCCGGTTTTTCCTCTTTCATGATGCGATGCAGAGCGTCTATATCGGCGATAACCCGCGGTGCATAGGTTATGAGATACTCAAATGCTTCCAGCACAGGGCTCCAATCAAGTTCTCCCCGCACGCTGGCGAGATATTCTGCGACCTCTTTTTTGGCTGTTTCCCATTGCTCCGCAAAGCCGTCCGTGGCTTTAATCGCTTTGTCCATTTCCGCGCGGCGTATCACATCGTTTGGATGCCGCGTGCGGATGCGGTGCGCGAGCAGTTGCCGCCACGGTATGTGGCCTAATTCTTCGCTCTCCATAAGGACGAGTTCTATATCGTCCATCTGCTCCATGACAGGCCCGATATGCGACCAGTACTCGCTTGCGTATATCTTGATACCACGATGCGGTAGGAAACCTATTATCACGCCGTATACCCGCACGAGTAGCGATTTCCACACATTCGCGAGGCGTGGGCGCGCATGCGACGCTGCGGGTTTGCTGAGAATGTTAAAGGACAGGCCGGTCATACGCGCCGCGTCTGTGACCGCCCGTTGTTCAAAGGAAATGAGGCAGTCATCGGTCAGCGCGCCTTCTATAGGACGGGCCGGAATAGAGAATCGCGCATTCGGATACGCCCTTGCGAGAGCCGTGTATATCCGCACGTAATACAACAGTTTGGTTAGGTACGCTTCCGCCACTATAGGTTCCACGACTTCACCGACTCGGATATCGCGGTACTGAAAAAATTTCATAGCGGGCAGGCGGTACCACTCACGTGCAATATCTTGGGCGAGTAGCCACCATGCCTCTTCTCCCGTTTCTGCATCTACAACGTCTCTAAGCGAGATACAAGAAATGTTCTTTTTCTTAAGCTCCTGCTCAACTAAAAAATCGAGGCAGACCACCTTTCCGCCGCGCGCCGCTCGCGCACAAGCCTCTTCAATATGCCATGGTTCATACGCGATAAAGAGTTCGTTGTGGTCGGTCATGGCGAAGGGCGCCTGTTCTGTCCGCGCGCAAGCCGCTCAATGAGCTCCACAATGCGCCCCGAAGCTCCGCCGTCGAACAGGTGGAACTGTTTAATCGCTTTATTCGCGCGCTCGGCGAGGCGTGTGCGCAGAGCGGTGTCGCCAGCGAGCGAGCGGAATGCCTCTTCAAGCTCTTCCTGCGTATACGCAGTGAGAAGGCCTCCTGCCTCTGCATATCGCGTGAAGTGATAGCGGATCATGGCCTCTTCTCGGGGCTCGCCGCTATACACAATGGTCGGCTTACCGAACTTGAGCGCTTCGAGAACCGTCGTTGAGTAGTAGGAGGCGACTACATCGGTAGAATCAAACAGTTCTGGAAATGATTCGTACTGGGCAATGGTATGCGGTACGCGAGCAAATATTCGCTCGATGGTAGAAAGATAAAACTGTTCATGAGCAGAGCCGGGGCGCAATTTGATGACCACAGAACTGCCTGGAACCTTCTCAAGCGCTCGGGCAAGCGCGAGATAATAGTCCTCCAAGTCATACTCGTCTTGAGCGCTTTCAACACCGACGAGGGTCCCTATGCACAACACGGCCATACCTTTCCTCCCTTCCGAGCGGTCCGTCGCGCTCGGGTCGGCCGCTTTTTGATAACTGTCAAAGCGAGGTGAGCCGACAATAGGGATTCTTTCGCGGGGATATCCAACTGCAACAAATTCGTCTTGGACCACCGGCCCGTACACTGCGATATATTCTGCACTGTGCCGTTTACTATACGAGCCGGGACCGAGGTTCTCCAGTCCGTGCTGGAGTTCTAACGAAGGAATACCGCAGGCGCGAGCAACTTGAGCCAAGATATCAAAGTGGGTCTGGAGGCTCACACTCGCGCGCAGAAACACGACGTCAGGCGTGAGCCTGTCAAGCATCGCGTATGCGCCGTCAATATCGCGGAGCGTCTGCGGTACAACGTTTTCACGTAACCCATCAAACGCTTCTATCATGAGCGGACGTAGCGCGAATCCGCTGTAAGAGTACTCGGGGAGCCCATGCGCACGGAGTTCGTGCCATCGCTCTTTGAATATGCGCTCGGCTTCGGCACGAACCCTTTCTCTGTTACGGACAGAGAATGAGGAGAAGTTGTAAAGGCGAACTCGATATCGCCACAGATTCTTCACCCCCGCCTTGAATGCCTCTGTGCGGTCAAAGAGCATGGGTTCTCCCTGCGGCAACTGTGACAGAATCGGTTCAATATTTCTCCAATAATCAGACGCCAGGATGCGCGGGGTCCCGCGCGGCCGAAGGAGCGTAATGCTCGCGTTGTAGATATCCATCCCTAATTCCAATAGTGCCCGCTTGAGCGCGAACATGAACCTGCCCAGGCGCAGGCGCTTCACGGACACTGTTGCATGCGGTACGACTACCTCAATGCCTCGTTGCGCTCCTATAAGGCGCGCGCAGGAGACCACCGCAACGAGCAGTTCGCGCAGGAGAGGCTGTTGGCGCACTGAAGAAATTCTTTGTACGGGAACCGCTTGCAGCGAATGTGAAGAGGGGAACACTACCAGCCGGCGCGCTGCAGGATGCCGGACTAACAGATTCTCTAATATAGTCCCGTAGTATAAGAGCCGTAAGAAATAATCCTGGATGTTTAGGAAAAACATCTGCGTGAGCGAGACGCCGCGATACTGGAACCACTTCCACTCCGGACTATCAAATGTTTCTACCGTCCACTCTTCTGCCAACCGAAACCGACTGATGTCGCGGGGACGATACTCGCGGAGAGAACGAAATGGGAGTCTTTTTTCTGCGAGCGCGTATTCTATCTCCAGTCCCGAAGGGACAATGAGATACCCCTCCTCCCGCATGTGCGTATGCTCATCAAGAAAGCGCGTGCACGCGTCTATGTGCGCAAGTTCATACAGAAAAAATATAGTTCGTTCACTGGATTGTTGCGACATGACTGAAGCTCTTATATGAAGTAACGCGCCGCGCCGCCCTGAAGTTTCTAACGCATCGGCGCGCGTCCGACGGTGCTCTTCAAGAATGCGCGCAATATCTGGTCAATCCATAACACAACCACCATGAGCGGATAGGACGCGGGAAAGAATTTCTTAAGATATATTTTTAGACCGTCGTAATATTGGCGGTCGAACTTCTTGATGCTCATTTTGCCAAATGATGCGGTTTTGATGTGCGTGGCTTTCGCATCCGGAACCAGAAATATCTTGTAGCCGCGGTCGTAGATGCGGCGGCAGAGGTCCACATCTATGAACATACGAAACCGCGGGTCCATAATCTCTGAACCGAGTGCTTCGCGCCGCAACATAAGGCATGCGACCGGAGCCATTTCAATTTCAAAAACACGGGTCGTATCGAGGTCCGTGAGATGATACGAGTTATAGTGGCGCAACCCTAAGAAATATTTGTCTATGAACCGTCCGGGCACCGTGGTATAGAAGCACACCAGCGGCGTCATATGGCGGCGATAATAATTCTGTATGTTGCCGCTTGGGTAGTGGAGATTCCCGGTAGCCGCGCCGGCCTCGGGGTGCGTCTCCATAAACGTCAGCAGGGCCCGGAGAGTTCCCGGCCAAATCTTCGCGTCGGTGTCCAAGGTCATCAGGTATGTGCCGCGCATGCGGTCAAGAGCGACATTCAGCGCGGAAAAGCCGACGTTTTTTTCGTTCTGGACGAATAGAAAACGCGGGTCTTTTTTATATTTTTCATCCACCAGCGCGAATCCCCCGTCGGTGGAGGCGTCGTCCAGCACCATGCAATCCCATACGACATCGCCTCCGTAGGCAACCACGGATTCAAGAGCGCCGTTTATGAGGTCGGAAGAATTGTAATTTGAAACAACAATGGAAACCTCGGGAACATCGCTCATCGTTTTCATGGATAAGAAATACTACCATGCGTATTTGATTCTTGGAACAGAGCGGAGTACTATGACCCGAATAAACAGCTATGGCGACAAGGATAAATGGGCTTAAGTCCTCAATAGTACAAGCTTCTTTCCTGTCGGGTGAAGGTCACATCCCGAGCGCTCTTTCAATACTGGACATTCTTATCGTCCTCTATGACCGGGTCTTAAAGTTTGACCCGAAAAAACCGTTTGGCCCGAAGAGGGATCGATTCGTATTAAGTAAGGGCCACGGGTGTCTCGGGCTGTATGCAATCTTGGCGGATAAGGGGTTCTTCGCGAAGAAACACCTGCGATCGTTTGGCCAATTCACAAGCATACTGGGCGGTCATCCTGATTCGCTGAAGATACCTGGGGTTGAAGTTTCAACCGGCTCGCTCGGCCATGGTTTCCCCCAGGCAGTCGGCATGGCTATGGGAATGAAGATAGCCAAGAATAAGGCGCGAGTGTACACGCTCATCGGAGATGGGGAGAGCAATGAGGGCACCGCGTGGGAATCGGCCCTTCTCGCCGGCCATTACAAGCTCGACAATTTGGTATGCATCGTTGACCATAATCATTCAAACGACAGGGCGATATCTATGGGCGACGTGGCATCAAAATTTAAAGCGTTCGGTTGGACTGCGGTTACGATTGATGGTCATAGTCAGAAAGAAATATATCGCGCTCTGAAGACTCCCCACCCGATGAAACCTCTGGTCATTGTTGCTGAAACCATCAAAGGGTGTGGGAGTACGATGATGACGAATAACCCGGCGTGGCACCACAAAAGCCCGACGAAAGAAGAATATGAGGCAATAATAAAAGAGTGGCGCTAGAATCTACCGCAAAAACATGAGAAAACAATTTGTAAAAACAGTAGAAGATATACTTAACCGGGACAAACGCGCGGTACTGCTTCTTGGTGACATAGGGGTGTTCGGATTTCGAAATTCCTTTTCTGCTCACCCGAACCGCGTCTATAACATAGGCATATTGGAACAGTCCACCATAAGCCTCGCCGCCGGCCTTGCCAAAACCGGTTTCATCCCCGTGGTTCACACGATTGCGCCATTTATCGTTGAGCGAGCATTGGAGCAGTTGAAGGTTGACTTCGCTTTCCAAAAATTAGGAGGCAACTTCGTGAGCGTCGGCTCCTCATATGATTATGCCGCTCTCGGCGCCACGCATCACTGCCCGGCAGATGTCGGCACGCTGAAGCAAGTTCCCGGCATGGAGATTGTTATCCCCGGGACCGCAGAAGAATTTGACGCTCTATTCAGGCAATCTTATGACAATGGCCATCCGACCTACTTCCGCTTAAGCGAACGCGGGAATGGCGAGAGTCAGAAAGTGAAGTTCGGGAAGGCCGTCGTCATAAAAAAAGGAAAGCGGACAACGGTCATCGCAGTCGGGCCGATGTTGAAAAACGTGTTGGGGGCCGTAGAGAAGGAGGATGTGACCGTGCTATACTACACGACGCTGTCCCCGTTTGATTCAAAAACGCTGCGGGACAACACGGCGGGGAATAAAGTGCTCATCTGCGAGCCGTATTACGAAGGCGCCCTGGCGCTGGACGTCGCAAACGCATTCGCGGGTCGTGCTATAGAAATCGCCCACGCGAGTATGCCGAAAGCGTTTCTTTCTAAATACGGCTCTGCGGAAGAGCATGACGAGGAGCTCGGTATGACCGCAAAAGCCATCAGTAAAAAATTGAAGAAGTTGCTTAAATGATATGGCCGCCCTTGCACAATACATCATCGCTGATGCACAGAATTCCGTCACCGGCATTGATTTTTCGGGACTGAAGAACAAAAGCATTTTGGTCACGGGGGCTTCAGGGTTGGTCGGCACGTACCTCCTCGCCGGACTGGCGCACGTTCCGCGGAAAAATCGGCCGAAGAAGATGTATGTCGTGTGCCAGAGCAAGCCCGAACCGCACTGGAAAGAAATAACGGACATCGTACACGCCACTATTCTGCGAGGAGACTTGTGTGACGACATGTTTGCTAACCGTTTGCCGAAAGCCGACCTGATAATTCATGCCAGCGGATACGCACAGCCGGGCAAGTTTATGACCGACCCGTTAAAAACCATTGCACTCAACACTGCCGTCACGCTAAAACTCTTGGAGAAACTGAAACCGAAAGGGAAATTTCTTTTTATAAGCTCAAGCGAGATGTATAGCGGGTTAACTCATCCCCCATTCAAAGAGGACCAGGTCGGCACGACCAACACCGACCATCCGCGCTCATGTTACATAGAGGGAAAGCGCTGCGGCGAGGCCATCGTCTATGCCGCGCGAAGTAAAGGCGTTGACGCGAAGTCCGCACGGCTCTCGCTCGCCTACGGCCCCGGCACAAAAAGAGATGACAAAAGAGCGCTGCATTCATTTATCAATCGAGCGCTCGCGGAGAAGAAGATAGAGCTGTTGGACAGTGGCGACGCCTTGCGGACCTACTGCTACATCACGGACGCGGCGCGTATGATGTGGAATATCCTCCTCCGCGGAACTGACAACATCTATAACGTCGGGGGAACGTCTCGTACGACTATCGCAAAATTGGCGAAGCTCATCGGAAAAATCCTCAAAGTCCCGGTCATCATTCCGCGTTCAAAAAAGCAGGCACTCGCGGCGCCTGAAGACGTCCGCCTGGACCTGACGAAGGCGAAAAAAGAGTTCGGGAAACAAAAATTCGTCTCATTTGAGGACGGAATGAAAAAGACGATCGCCTGGCAGAAGGAATTGCACGAAAGAAATATTTGACATATTTATATATAGTGTGGTAGCATTGTATTTGGGTACAGTTGTAGTTAAACCAGTTCTAATTGAAATTGAAAGCGAGGTGCGGAATGACGACGGCTTTGGCGACGAAAGAAGAGGCGCGGCGAATATTCGTGGCGATGAGGGCGAAATACCGGGCCCTTTACGACGCGGTGAAGAAAACTCACGAGGGCATCCTTGCCGCGGGCAAGACCACGATGGGCCACGGCTGGGACCACGACCTGCGTGTCGCGCAGACTGACATACTCATCGCGGAAGACCCGCGGGTCGGCGAAATGGGGTGGTGCGTGGGAGTGATGCACTCCGCCGACCGGCACTACGGGGAGCAGACGGAGGAAGTTCTTCGTGGTTACTTCGCCCTCCTGCCAAAAGGCGAGTTCGCAGTGGAAGAACACGTGATGATGTGGAATGCCCTCATAGAGCATTCCAAGAAAAACAGCGATGCCGATAACCCGGTGACAGTGGCTCTCAAGGACGCCGACCGGCTGGCGAATCTCGGCGCGTTGAACTTGATTCGCTGTGGTCAGCACCATCCGGATATCCCGGCATGCATCCCGGAGTATCTCGGCCGGGTGCATCCGGAGTCAACGTTCCGGAACCTCAAGAGTTGCTACGACGCGATTTCGGTCGTCAACTTGGAGTGGGAGGCGATGTTGCGCCTCCCGAAAGCGAAGGAGATGGGGAAGCCCTACTTTGACTACTACCGCGACTTCGTAAAGCGGTGCGCGCAGGAGATGGAAGAGGTCGGCCTCTATCCATTCCCGTCGGAGTGAGGCGAGGCGAGAATCTGGACGGCACGGCGCGGGACAAGAAACCCGCGCCGCTTTTTTTATGTTGTATATCGTATACGTTAGACATTACGTAAGAATCATGCTAATTTCCCAAGGCCTATGAAAAAAGCCCTGATTACGGGTATATCGGGACAAGACGGTTCATACCTGGCGGAACTGCTCCTGAAAAAGGGGTACGATGTCCATGGCATCGTGAGGAGGGCGTCAACCTTTAATACCGAACGCATAGACCATTTGGCCCATCGCTTGACCATCCACCACGGCGACCTCTCCGACAGCGGTAATATTGGCCGCCTGCTGGGGAAAGTAAGGCCGGATGAAATTTATCATTTGGGGGCGCAGAGCCACGTGCGGGTCAGCTTTGATATCCCCGAGTATACGGCGAACGTAACCGGATTGGGGACGCTCCGCCTGCTGGAGATTATCCGCGATATCGGACTCCGCACAAAGTTTTACCAGGCCTCAAGTTCCGAAATGTTCGGCAAGACCGCTGAATTCCCCCAAACGGAGGAAACGCCGTTTTATCCGCGGTCTCCCTATGGTTGCGCAAAGGTCTTTTCTTTTTGGGTTGCAAAGAATTACCGCGAGGGCCATGGTATGTTCACGGTAAATGGCATCCTATTCAACCACGAATCCCCGCGGCGCGGCAAAACGTTTGTGACGAGGAAGATAACGCGGGGGTTGTCCCGAATAGTTCTCGGTCTGGACGAGAAGCTCTATCTGGGGAACCTGGATGCAAAAAGGGACTGGGGGTATGCAAAGGATTATGTGGAGGGGATGTGGCGCATGCTCCAACAGAAGAAGCCGGACGACTACATTCTCGCGACTGGCGAAACGCATTCGGTCCGCGAGTTTGCCGAGGAGGCCGCGAAGTGCCTCGGCATACGGCTGGAGTGGCGCGGAAAAGGGGTTAAAGAAAAAGGCATAGACCGCAAGACGGGGAAAGTGATTATTGAAGTTGACCCGAGATTCTTTCGTCCCGCAGAGGTGGATATCCTCATCGGGGACCCGAGCAAAGCGCGTAAGGAGCTGGGGTGGGTCGCAAAAACGAAATTTAAGGACCTAGTACGGATGATGACAGAAGCCGACCTGAAAGCCGAAAAACGAAATGCGAGGGAATGAGAGACGGGCACCTATGATAAAGCTTGTCAAATCCAGTTTTCATAATGAACGGGAGACCAAAAAGAAATTGGCTGACTTTATCCTGACTGCGAAAACATTCTCTATGGACGCCCAATGCGCAGAATTTGAAAAGCGTTTTGCGGCGAAACAGAGGCGGAAGCATGCCGTGTATGTGAATAGCGGGAGTAGCGCAAACCTTATTCTCATCCAGTCCTTGTTAAATCTGGGAAAGCTGAAGAAGGGCGACCGGGTAGGATTTTCGGCGCTTACGTGGGCGACGAACGTCATGCCGCTCATCCAGTTGGGCCTCGTTCCGGTCGCCATTGACTGCGAGATAGAAACGCTGAATATCTCTCCGCGGAAGCTGAAAGAAAAAATCGGCCAGATTGACGCTCTTTTTATAACAAATGTGCTTGGTTTCAGCGATGATATAGTCGGTATTGCCCGCGTATGCGCCCGACATAATATTCTCCTATATGAAGATAATTGCGAGTCCCTCGGTTCGGTTGTCGGCGGACAGCTGTTGGGGAACTTCGGGGGAGCATCAACATTCTCTTTTTACGTCGGGCACCACCTCTCCACCGTGGAGGGAGGCATGATCTGCGCCGACAGCGATGAACTCCACGATATGTTGCTGATGGTCCGTTCGCACGGGTGGGACCGCAACCTCGCTCCGAAAGTGCAGACCGCGCAGAGGACCCTCCACGAGATAAGCGGGTTCTTCTCCAAGTACACCTTCTATGACTTGGGGTACAACGTGCGGCCGACCGAGGTTCAGGGATTCATCGGGAATTCCCAGGTTGGGTTCTGGGATGAAATTGTACAGAAGAGACAAGAGAATTTCAGGTCATTTGAGGAGGCCTATAATGCGAACGACGACTTCTTCGGGCTGAAGACGGCGCACATGGACACTGTTTCTAACTTCGCCATGCCAGTTATCTGCAAGAGCGAAGCCTTGTTTGATACCTATCGGAGAAGGTTTGAGAGGCACGGCGTAGAGATTCGTCCGATAATCGCAGGCGACATGACCAAGCAGGTCTTCCATAAGAAATATGCTGTCGCCGGAGATGAATGTAAAAATGCATCTCGCATCCACGCTCAAGGATTTTATTTCGGCAATAACCCGGAATTGACCAAAAAAGAGGTCGCTCTTCTGGTAACATTACTGAAGAAGTAATGTATGGAAAAGAACGCACTCATCTATGTTGCCGGGCACGCGGGGATGGTAGGGTCCGCCATTGTACGCGAGCTCGCGCGGCTCGGATACGCTAATCTCGTCGTGAGGACGCGAGCGGAGCTTGACCTCACGAATCAAACGGCTGTCGCCGACTTCTTTACAAAAGAAAAACCGAAGTATGTTATTCTCGCCGCGGCGAAGGTCGGCGGTATCGCGGCGAACATGGCTTCCCAAGCAGACTTCCTCTATGAGAATATGCAAATCCAAAACAATGTCATCTGGAGCGCCCATACTGCCGGGGTGAAGAAGCTGATGTTCCTCGGCACCTCCTGCATCTATCCGCGCGAGTGCCCCCAACCGGCAAAGGAAGAATACCTGCTGGATGGGAAGCCCGAACCTACGAATGATGGGTACGCGCTGGCGAAGATATCCGGCTTAAAACTCTGCGAGAAGATGTACGAGCAGTACGGAGATAGATTTATCTCCTGTATGCCGACTAATATCTACGGTTTTTGCGACGATTTTGACCCGAAGTCGGGGCATGTTGTCCCCGGCATGATGCAGCGGATGCATACGGCAAAACAGAACGGCGACAAAGAATTCTCAATCTGGGGGAGCGGCAGGGCGGAGCGGGAGTTTCTCTTCGTTGACGACCTCGCGAATGCGATCGTGTGGCTCATGAATACGTACGAAGAAAAAGACTTTTTGAATATCGGCACCGGCGTCGGCACCTCTATCAAAGAACTGGCGGTCCTGTTGAAGGGGGTGATTGGATACGACGGCGAATTAGTCTTTGACACCACGAAGCCTGACGGCGCACCGCGCAAATTCTTGGACGTGAGCAAGATACACAAGCTTGGATGGAAATATTCTACCGAATTAAAATCGGGGCTTGAGAAAACGTACCAGTGGTATTTGGAGAACCGCGCTTCTTGAGGTAAAGAAAAAGGCCTGCAGTCCCATACTGCAGGCCCAATTTGATGCAAAAGTGCTACGGACCGTAGCGTTCACGCCGCCGCACGCTTGAGGCCGATGAGTTCGGCTTCTTGGCGCATGGCGGCGACGAGCGCGGTGCGTTGCACATCGCGCTTCTCGTCCCACTTCTCGCCGACCTCAATGGCCGCCTGGATGGCGGGGTGGGCGTAGTCCACCGGACACGACCCAACCTTCATCCCGTCTTGGAGTGCCCAGAGCATGGGGATGAACAAGATGCCCCAGTTGTCGTCGTACTTCACGTTCGGGTCAATGCGCGACTGGCCGCGGTACGACATCATCAGTTCCGCCGCGCGCCGGCTCATGATGTGCGGGCCGATCATCCAGTCCAGGTTGAGGCCTGTAATCTCGGCCATCTCCGCGTTCGCCCGTGCTTCGGAGAGCGCTTGGTAGGGCGGATACTGGTTAGGCGCGAAGAAATGGTTGCGCCACGGGATGATGATGTCGTATCCCGCCACAATCATCGCGATGCATGGGGCGAGGACTGCGACCATCCCGACCTTCTCGGGTTCTATCCAGGCAATAACCTGGATATCCGAGAACTCGCCGTGGGCGTGCGCAAATCCTGCTATGTCGAGCAGGTTGGCCGTCTGGATAGCATCGAGACAAGCTTTGATGCATTGGCGTCGGGACGCGCCCGTGCCCGGCTCGGTCTGTTGGATGACCTGCGTCGCTCCGGCCGCAAACAATAATTCGCACGCCCGAGCATGGTCCGGCGACCCGTCGACGACGATGACCGGGTATCCGTATGCCCTCGCCGTCTGACACATGAGAAGAGCGAGTAAGAACCGGTAGTCGCCCATTGGGTCCTTCGTGAACGTCGTGGTTACGATTACAGCTTTTTGGGAGTTCAATTTTCACCTCTTCGGTTGATTGTGGGCTCACGCCCGGGAACTGCTTACTACGCATATCATAACACACCTATTTAAATCATGCAAGCCCTTCTGCTGTAAAGAAAAAGCCACCGTTCGTTTCCTACTAGGCGGCCTTTGGCGAGTCGTGAAATTCAGAATGCATCGGCTCATCCATCTTTGAGCCACGGTTCCCCTGCTGACCGGTCCACATAGTCCGGAGCGAATGAACGCAGCTCCGCGACTGTCGTCCCGAGCGCTCTTAACGTGAGTTTCTTCCCATAGAGAGCAACAAGGATGTCCGAGACTTTTCGGGTAGGATGTCTGACTTTCCCTTCCCGCAAGCCGGTGAGGATTTCGCGATACACGGCCAACACCTCCGGGTCATTGAGCTTGCGCTCTCGGCTCCGGCGGTGAAAGCCGGGCTTAACCCAGCAGTAGTAGAAAACTGCTTCCCACAGCAGCCATGCCATTTCCCTTGTGGCGGTCGCCAGTTTCCTCACGGCGGTTGAGAGACTATTAGGATTTGTTTGCATCCTGTACTCCTCGGTAGTTGATGTTGATACGGACGGACCCTTCGTGGCCTTGAACAGCCTGCAGCCGATTATACATATGCACCGTAATCAGTCAAGCTGACTGATTACGTTTTTGGCGAGAAACCCTAGGGGGGTTACCTCTGGGCGACTGCGTTAATCAATTCAATCATGCGGGGAATGACTACCTCAAAACAATACTCTGTTCGTATCCGTTCTTGCGCCGCGTGGCCGAGCCTCGCGCGCAGTGCCGGGTCGGAGAGGAGCTTCTCAAGCTTTTCTGCAAATTCTTCTTCAGTGTGTGCGAGATAGCCGTTCATACCGTCCTGAATGACATAGGGCACCTCTCCAAAAGCGCTTGCGACTATCGCAAGCCCGCACGCCATATACTCAATGAGTTTGTACGACTGTTTCCCCGTGTTCCATTCGCCATCAATCCTATTCGGTACAACGCCGATATCAAACTTTTGGATTTCCAATAGTATGTTTTCAGGATTGACCCAATCCACAATTTCAACCGCGAGACCGGGAATATGTTGAAACATCTCGTGCACTTCTTTGTTTCGAGACGCTCCTATAAGGACAAACGTGAAAGGAACTTTTGTTTCGCCGACGACCATCCTCAAAACAGAGGCGAGGATTTTTAGATTGGGGATATGGTTGTTCGCCGCCCCGGTCCACCCGATGACGACGGGTGCGCTGTTCTGCGAGTATTGCTTCGTGAATTTTTTATACGCGGCGTGATTGACCGTGATGTGGATGAGATGCACGTTATTGTTGTACTGCCTCGCCCATTCAACTTGCGCATGGCTCGACACGATTACCAGGTCGGCCATGCGCGTCAATACCATGGTCTTGAAAAAACTATGCACATAAACCGGGTCGTCAATATCAAATATCATCTTCCGTCTGGAGATAAAGAGGTACGCGACCATAATAATGAGGAAGTACTTGTTCGCGATAGCCCGCTGGAGATAGACGACATCCCCTTTTTTAATTGAAAAAAGTGAGCGAATGACCTCTACAATCAATGCCCATTTCCCCGGCCAGTGCGTGCGAGAAATAAGAAGCACAGGAGGCGTATGAATGACGGTACTCAACCCTCGTGCACGCAGTTCGTCCGCAACGCAAAAAGCGCGCGGACGAGACGAGGAGCTCCGTATATCGCTAAACGTATAGAAATGAATGGTTCCGGGCTTCGGTGCCAAACTGCGTTGTCGTTCCATTTTTATAAGGGTAGTATACTGCGTGAGACAACGTATGTATAGAGAATTCAAAAAAAGATTCCGGACATTTAAGAATTGGTGGAGGTTTATCCCTCCCTGTAACCGCGCCCGCCACAATGTGGTCGCACGGCTCCGAGACGGCACGAAGATTCTTATCCGTGATATACGCTCCGATGACTATACGACGCTGATGGATATGGCGTGCGGAGACATGTATCTCCTGTCTGAAATCAAGAATCCTTCCGTCATCGTGGACGTCGGCGCACATATCGGCATCTTTTCCATCATCGTGGCGCGCCGTTTCCCCAACGCGACCGTCTATGCGATAGAACCGGATACCGAAAACTATCAGGCGCTCCTACAGAATATAGCCCTGAACGGCCTTAAAAATATCTCTCCCTTGAATGCGGCAGTCGCAGGAGAGTATGGCTCAACGCCTTTGTATACCTCACCGTCGAGCGTCGCCCATTCTACCGTTGATGCGACGGTGGGAGCAGAAACAAAAATGGTTGACACAATCCCGCTGTCAAAGTTCCCTCACATAGACGTCTTAAAGTTCGATGCGGAAGGAGCAGAATATGTAGTCAAGGAAATCCCGAGGACGTCGTATCTTGCGATTGAGATACACAACATCGCGGGGCAGGATACAGGAAAACTCGAGCGTGAGGTCATGTCAAAATTCCATATCATTAAAAAAGACGTCGGAAAGTCTGGGCACATAACGCTCGTAGGGGTTGGGGGGTGAAAGATTACTGTGTGACGGCGGCTACGCGCAGTGCAACCTCCTTGACGTCAATCTCATTGATGCAGACGGGATAGTCTTTATACACATGGCCGGAGGTACAGAGGTCGTTGCGCGAAAAGACAGAGACGGGCGCGCTTGCGCCGTACTGTTCCGGGAACCACCAATTGCGCCCGAGACACGTGCTCATGACGACGAGGGGCCTGCCGAGCTGTGCGGCGATATGCGCCATGCCGGTGTCCACGCTTACGACAGCCCGACTATGCTGTATAAGATTCATCATGTCTTGCAGTGTCGCCTCTCCCGCGATGACCTTCGCTTCCACGTCATTGGCGATGGCGAGCGCGGATTCTCGATCTGCCCGCGCGCCGCTCACGACTATGGAAATGTCTTCGGGGAGCGTGCGCCGTAAGGCAATGAGCAGTTCGCGGCTCTTCTCGGGGCTCATGCCGCGACCCGCCGCCCCGGAAAAAAAGTGGGCGACGATGTACTTCCCCGCTTCCAGACGGAACGCAGTAAGCACTGCCGCATTTTGCACGCATTCTAACGCGGGGAACGGGAGAACTATCGGGAATCCCGCCGCGCGCAGAGCCGCGCGTTCATGTTCGGCGACCGCAATGTCAGAGCGGACTGGAATGAGTCGGTCATAAAGGATACTGTTCCATCGCGATGTATCGCTGAAGCCGATGAGCCCTCCCTTCTTCGCGAGAGCCCTCGCGATGAGTTTGCTCGCCAAGCCGAACCTTCCGCCCTTTTTACCGGCGTATTGCGTGACAACCAGGTCGCTCCCGTAAAAATTCCTCCAGAGCGAAAGGACCGAACGCGGGTTTCGCCGATTCGCTTCAATGACCTCCAGCCATGGATACGCCGCGAACAGGTCACGGATCATTCCCGCGCGGCCCGCCATAACAATGCCGAGACGCGCCTGCGGGTAGCGTGTGTGCACATTTTCCAGCAGATACTTCCCCATCAGGCAGTCGCCGATAGAAGAAGCGCGGAATGTAAGTGCCTTACGAATGGAAGCCGGCATAGAGAATTTCAGTATACCCGAGCGCGCAGCCGGCGCATCTTTACCGAGAGATTGTGCTTGAGGGCATAAAAAAGCGAAGTCGCGAAGCTTGCAATCGGGCGCGACAATGCGTGCTCTCGCGGGATGGCGACAAGGTCAAACGGCGCGCTCTCGCTGAAGAAGAGCCACGCGCGCGGCGCTATGAGCGCGGTCAAGAGCGTCGCGCTCCTCACGCGAGCAAGCAGCCCGCCTCTCTGCTCAAGAGGGATATAGATGCGGTAGCCGCGGGCGGTGAAGAATCGCTCCAGTGTCCGCACTGATGCGCCGTGTGCGCGCAATTGCGATAGATTGACTTCAAAGAGCACCACCGGTCGTGCACGCTCTATGAGCTTTGAGCCGCCGAGGAGCACCTCAAGTTCCATTCCTTCAACATCCATCTTGATGAAATCGGCATGCGCGATTTCGCTATCAAGCGTCGCGACCGGGATATCCCCGCCCGGCAGGAGCGTATCCGCCCCCGCGTTTGACGCGTTGCGCACGACCAGAGTCCCGCTTCCCGCTTTGCTCCCGAGCGCCTTATTGATTAATCGCAAGGACACTCCATTCGCTATCGCATTTCGGGACAACAGGGCGAATGTTTTGACGGCCGGTTCAAACGCTGTAACTTTTCCGCCTCCAGCCGCCATCGGGATAGCGAAGGTGCCGATGTGTGCGCCGATATCGACGACGCTGTCCCCCGGACGCACGAATGTGCGCGCCAGGGTAAGTAGCCTTTCATTTGGATACACATCGCCGCGAAGTGCTGCCGCCATTTTTTTGTCGCGGTCCGCGTCTACAAAAAATATGCCGCGGGGGGTTTGCAGGCGCATGATTTTTTCTTCTCTGCTCATGCTCCGATAAAGGCGCCGATGCGCGCCGCCCGCTTTGACCACAAGTGTTCGCGGGCCTTTTGCAATCTATTCATGATTGCCTGCGTTGATTCTTCGGGACTGGAACATACCGCATACACTTTTCGGGCGAGATCGACAGGATCATCCGGAGCATAAAACACCACATCTTCCTCGGACACGAGCGAGCGGAGCGCCGGAGTATTTGCCGCGACGACCGGTCGTCCTGTCGCCATGTATTCAAAGAGCTTCATCGGGGCCGTGTAATGGTAGGAGAATTCATTCGCGCGTGTCCCGAGAATGAGCAATACATCCGCGGCCGCACACCATGTTACTATGCTTTTGTGTTCAACGGACCCGCCGAAGTGCAGTGGTACCGAAGGCCCTCCTGTCCTTCTTTCAAATTCTTCTTGCGTGCCGCCGATAAGATACGTGAGGACCCCGTTCTTCTTGAGTTCTACCGCGGCCCTCTGGAGCACGGGCATCCCCTTCCAGTCGTAGAACCGCCCGACATACAAAGCGATGTTCGCTTCTGCCGGAAGCGCACACTCCTTCCTCGCATCCTCCTTTGACGGAACATTGAAAGCGCTCGGGTCGACGCCGTTCGGCTCCACGATGAATCGCTCCGGCCGGAGACTGAAGACGCTCGCGATCTTTTCTCTCGTGAGCGGATTGGTCGCGATGATGTAGTTCGCTCTCTTGAAGAAAAGCCGCGTCAGGACGTTCGCGATTTTCGGCGAGTGCATCTCGACTGCAATGGGTGCGCCGAGAAGCGCCAGCGGCGCAAACGAGTACGGGTCCATGTCTATGGTGTAGACGAGGGCAGAACCTCGATGGCGCAACAGATACAGGCACACTGACGCCATAAAGGTTAATGAGCTCAAGGCGAACCCAACACTGCCCCGGTCATACCAGTCGAAGCTGAGAAATGTCCGCGTCGGTACGTAAACTCTGAGGCCATAAAATTCCTTCAACGAGAGGTGCGAACGGAGCGTTCGTGGAATGCAAAGTTCCACCTCAATTCCCTGCTCAATAAATGCCTCGCACATCTTCGCCAATTGTATGCCGTACGCCTTCTCGCTCGGCATGCGCGCATTCGCGATATAGTATATTTTCATACGCTGCTGTTCTTCCCTATAACGAGGAATTGCTTCCCGAAGATGCGCCACGCGAGCGGGAAGCGCAGATATGCGACAACAACAAAAGTGGGGTACTGGAGCCCTTCAGACATCGTGAAAGGGAGAAAGGTGCCAATACAGGTGTGAATCGTGAATCCTGCATGCCTCATGGCTTCGGAGAGCGACTGGTCGGAGAGCGCCACATGGTGATCAACGACCTGCCAGTAAGCATCGCCACAGTAGGTAATATTGGGACCAAGCGCAATGAGCGAGCCGCCTGGTACCAGACATCGTCGCGCTTCGCGCAGGGTAAAATCGAGCGCTTCCTTATTGACGAGATGTTCAAAGAAATTACTGGTGAAGACGACGTCAAGGCTCTCGTCGGGCAATGGCCAACGCATTGAAGAATCCCGTGCAAAAAGCTCAACGTCCGCATCAATTTTCTCGGCCGTATCAGGATTGAGGTCCATGGCATATTTTTTCTTGCACTGAATGTTATTGATGAATTCTCCATAGCCAGCTCCAAGATCAAGTATAGTGTCCGCCGAGCGAACATATTGCTGAAAGTAGTCTCGTACGAGTACTTTCCACACCTTATGTCTATACTCAAGCCTCCCTTTGAAGCGTGCTCGGTACATGCGTTGTAAATCATCGCCGCTGAATGTTGTTGTCTTATGAGGCATGGAGACGCTTCACTTTTTGTAACAACCGAGGGGTTATCGCCGCAATCTCATAAAATGCAAAAGCGACGATGAAAACGTTTACCGGTAGCCGATATCGCGCTGTCAAACCGAAACCCGAGAGAAGCGAGGTGGCCGCAAAATACAAAACAATAAGGAGCGCTACCGTTGCGTGCGAGGACATGCCGCGAGATTTGCCGTAGCGCCATACGCCGAGCAAAAACAATATGGTTATGGACACCCACATCGCTCTGGCCAATAAAATGCTAAAAATGACCGGGCTATTCAGATTCCGCAGGATATATGCGCTTACGGCGGCGGGGTCCGAGAACAGAGCGACCAATGACGGCTTCCCTATCATCTCTTCGGGGCGTATCTGTATGTGTCTCAGAAAATTAAACGTGCCGTCAAGCACGAAGAAATTCCACCCAGAATTAAGCATAGAAAGGGTGAGACCTTTCGGATGGTCAAGCAACAGAGGAACGGCAATCGCCGTGTCTTTGCGCCCTTCTGTTATGTCAGCTTCATTTGGCCCATGCACGCCGGCCGCCATAAGTGCTTCATACTCTTTTTGAAAGGTAGTTCCTCGTTCAATAGAATATACAGTCGGAAGCAGCTGGGTGTACAAATTAACACCGGTCTGCGGACTGATGCCTGCGACACCAAAAACAACGTAGTTGCGATACACCCATGGCGCAATGGTCAGAAGGAATACCGCCGCATATACTCCCACGTCTACAAGAATTTTGCGCGAGAAAATACTTCCCCGATGATTCCATAAAAGCACCGCCCCCATAACGACCGGTACATACTCGGTCGTAGGCCGCGTGAGTGTCGCGAGCCCGAGCAAGAATGCGGAAAGCGCGAGATACCGCGACTGGTCTTTTTTCAGATAGGCAAAGAGCGCCCATATCGCGGCATATAACCAGAGCGTAAAGAATATTTCGCTGTACAGGAACACCGAATAGAGGATGGATGACGGCTCAAGCGCAAGAAAGATACCAAGTGCAATGAGAATACGCCGGTTCTCTATAAAGTATCCGGCCAGACGCATGCCAAGTAGCGGCAATAGACTCGCGAGGACTATCTGGAGGAAAATGACGCCCCAGTAGCTCCCAAAGAGTGCATACGCTCCTGCGATAAAGAAATGGAACAGGGGCGGCCGGAATGAGTATGGCGTGTACGGAAGTGCCGCATCGCTTGATAATCCGTGCCCGTCTATGAGATTTTGGCTCACAGTGAAATACCCGTCTGCGGCCGCGACCGTGTTGGTGATGTTGCCGTTATTCACCTCAAGACTCAAGCCAAAATAAAAAAGTCGCACTAAAAGCGCGAGGACGAAGATGCCGACCTCTACTTTATGCGCACGCAAAAACCCCATTACTCCCATAGTACCACGGGCATCAGAGGCGCCAAATTTCATACCGGTCGTCACTGTATACCAACCTTGCCCCAAGAACTTCCGGTTCATAGTGCGGATCTAATATTTTGTCTTTCAATATATACGAGACGTGATACTTCTTGAGATATACCTTGATATTCGGCTTGATATCATTTTGAAACCTATTCCCAAGGTCTGTGAAGAATGCGTCGCCGAGCAGACTTTGCGACGTCGGCGGCGCGCCGCAATCTTTGTTCGTGTCCCAGAAGAATAATATCCTGCAGATTTTGATTTTCCGTTCAATGGTCTTTGCCGCATGATATGCATCATGGCGCCCCAAATAGGCCCTTGTGGCCGCGGGACTTTTAAGGTCTGCGGCCGTTGGGTTGTTGAAATATTGTGAAACGAGATACCGTTCGCGAATCTCGTCCTCGGGCATCAACTCCATCATGCCAGCCCACACATAGAGGGTGTAATGCTTGGTAAATACAGGCAGATTGGACGTGAGCGAGTCGTTTGGCTCACCCCATACGACAACCGGGTTCTTTTCCTCATTCTCCAGCCACGCAAGCGGTTTCGCAGAGAGCTCATCGGTGAGCCAGGCGGCGCGGTCTATGTTTGAAGGGAAAAGTTGAATGAAGAAATAAGAATAGAGCGAATACGCATTTACCGCCAACAAAACAGCAACCATCGTGACCGAAAAAACTCGTAGCCGTCCCGATATCTGCGTATACCGCCTCCACAGAAATACTCCGATGCTGATTGTGGCAAAGACGAGCCAGTTAAATATGAATAACCGAAGATGTTGGCCAGTCTCTAATAACTTGCCGGTGATGAGATTGCTCCCTTGCATAATCCAGAGGCCGAGTCCGCCGATGGCGATGAATGAACCGAGCAGAACAAATTCCTTATCCTCCAGAAACGTCCGGCTGCGTACGCACAGTACTGAAAGGAAAACGACGACAACGGCGACCCACCCTCCCGAATAGACAACCTCGGCCATGGGCAGATGAGTGTTGACAAGTCCGAGACGACCGGCACTTTCCCAGAAGTACGGCGATGCATGAGAGAGCCAGAGCGCATAGAGCGGCACGGGGAGCCCGATGGCACTGCCGACGAACAAAGAAAAGAGCGTCGCTTTGAGAAGCTTCCAATTCCTCTGGAGAAAAGCGTAGACAAAGAGAATGCCGAGCGTTATGACAACGGCTTGCCACAAATAGGCATAAATATAAAATGTCGCGCCAGTTGCGAGAGCGAGGAGTGCAGTATTTTTGCGATTCTGCTCACGAATGAAACGCAGGAGTACAACATAAAATAAGAAGAAAAATGGATACACCGTCTGAAGATTAACTACGCGCACTATATGTTCGTATCCCTGTAGGTACAAAAATGTGACACCGAATACGGCCAGCCAAGGAGGAGTCCGCAATTCGCGGAATAACCAATACGCAGAGGCTGTAAACAACAAGCTCCATAGAATGAAATTAATTAACAGCGAGGCGTTGAGCGATAAGCCCGCCAGTTGAGGAATGGCATTCAGCCATATCCCGCCGAAAATCACTAGCGGGGGGTCATCGCGGTGTTCAAAGAAGTACGGTTCGCCTCCGGCTGGATGCCCTTTTACGATTGCCTGCACACGCGCTTGATAAAAACTTTCATTGGTGAATCCGGGTGGAATGCCTTGCCACGAGTCGCCGAGGACGAGGACGATCTCAAAGATGGGAATCATGGTGAGCGCCAGTATGATGCCCACCAGTACCACGACCGGTCGATGAGCCTTTAGAAGATGTCGGATCCCGACCATAAGCGTTGTGGAGCAGTATACCCCAAAGGAAAAGTCCCGCATCCACGTTACTTCGTGGTGCGGGACCTCAATGGGCGACCGGCTGGCGCAGTCGTAACTTCTTCATCCACGGAATGCCTCTCTCTGGGAAGCATTCGAGAAACTTATCCCGAAGCACATTGATCAACGCCCAGGTCCAATGTCTGCGGCCCAACCCCATCGGGCTCTCCGCATCGATTGTAGCCGATGAAGGCACCGCGACAATATGGATGTTTGGTTTAACATCTCGCCAAACCCATTCCCATATTCTCTTGGCGCTACGCGAGTGCCATTGGTCCGTCACGACCACGATGTCTTCGGGTACGAACCCGGGCGGGAGCACGGCACGGATCTTCTCGGCCTCCTCAATAGTGCTTATCACCTCCCCGGCAAAGATCGGGTCTTTGAAGAATAGTTGCTTCAGACTCCACTCAAGACCCGGACTTGGGGAGAGTGTGAACTCCCCGGATGCCACACGCACATTCCGATATCGCGCTGCCAGAACCACGGCTACTTCCAGAGTTGCCTGGGCACCCCTAGTCAGACGTTTTCCCGTGGCCCCGAACGCGACCATGGCTACTAGGTCAGCTCTTGGAGGAGGATCTTCACCCGCACTCCAAAGCTGCGCCTGCCTCTCGATGAACATTTCGAACACGTTGCACCTCCTTCGGTCGGGTTGAAGTGTGTATTGTCGTGGTCAATCGTTAGTAAAGACCATTCGGAACAATGATAGCATGTTTATGTGCAAAAGTCAATCCGAAAAAGCCTTATACTGTGTGCTATTTTGTAGCCATGTACAAAGGTAAGACAGTGAGCGTGGTTATCCCGACGTACAACGAGGAGGGGAGTATCCGCGCTGTCATCAATGGATTCTTTGATACTGGCGTGGTTGATGAAGTGGTGGTGATTGATAACAACGCGCTCGGGAATACGAAGCTGGAGGTCGCGAAGACAAAGGCTCGGCTCATTGAAGAAAAAGAACATCAGGGCTACGGCGCCGCCATGATGCGAGGGCTCCGCGAAGCGTCCGGCGGTCTTGTTATAACCTGCGAAGGCGACGGTACGTTCTTGCCGAACGATATTCATAAGTTCCTTGCGTACACGGGAGAGTTTGAGGCGGTCTTCGGCACGCGGACCTCGCGCGCCGCCATATGGTCGGGGGCTTTTATGCCCTTCCCTGTGCGGGTCGGCAATTGGGCAGTAGCGAAATTCCTGGAAGTCCTGCATAACGGCCCGAGCATGACCGATGTGAGTTGCTCCTACAAACTCTTCTCGCGAGAAGTGCTGAACAGCATTTTTGACTTATTCCATCTTTCCTCCGGCAAAGAAGCGTTCTCCGCCGAGATTATGACCTGGGTTATCCGCCGCGGGTGGAGGCCGGTAGAAATCCCGGTCATTTACAAACAGCGCGTCGGCACGTCAATGTACTCCGGTGAGAGTGTGTTCAAAGCCGCAAAAATTGGATTCAAAATGGTTCTTCAAATACTGCGCTATCGTCTCATTCATCTAGGGCCTATCCGCAAAGATATAAAACCGATACGCAACATAACTCGCGAGCGCGACTGAACCGGCTCCAACGGTTTGTGCGAGGAGATAGTGCGCGTTCACGTACTCGACAAGCGCGTACACGACGAGCGTGTTCACCGCGAGGTTGCAGAGGGCGAGCGCCGCGTAAAGCAAGAACTGCGTACGGGCGCGCTCGAGCGTGTGCTCCTCAAACGTCCAATACTTCTGGAGCGTGAAGCCAACGGCCATCGCGATGAAAAATGCGGCGGCAGAACCAGTCAGATACGGCACGTCAAACACATACAACATATGGAACACGCCGAGATTGACACTAAGACCGATACCGCCGGTGATAAAGAATTTCAGGACGCGCATGTGCCAATAGTAACACTTGAGAATGCAAAATATGGTCGGCAAGAAAGACGCGCGTATCATTTCCGCAGCGATTGCGGGGGGTCAGAAGAGATGCTATACATTACGTTAATGAACGACGCGTGGGTTCGAGATACCGGTTTGGTTTTTGTGCTTATATCGCTTGTGTTCGCCTTTCTGGGCTCAGATGTCGCTCTCGTCATTGCGGCTGTCCTCATTTTGATAACGCTGCTGTTCCCTCCGCTCCTACGACCGCTTGCGTGGCTGTGGTTCGTTATCGCAAAAGTGATTAGCAACGTGATGCAGCGCGTAATCTTTGGCTTAATCTTTTTTGCCGTGGTCACGCCAGTAGCGCTCCTGCGCCGCGTATTGAGAGGCGATGCGCGCGCCCTTTTGCGAGATAAAGCTCATGACACTTCATTTATTCTCCTAAAAGGCCTTGTTGCTCCAGAGGACATGAAGTACCCCTATTAACTATTATGCGTGTATGGACTTTTTAAAAGATATCCTAGGTTTCTTGAGCAAACGAAAAAAGTTCTGGCTCCTGCCCGTTATTATCATTTTGCTCTTCGTCGGCGTCATGCTCTCGCTGGCAAGCACCAGCGCACTCGCGCCGTTTGTGTATACGCTGTTTTAACCATGAAACGGGAGGCGATACTTGGCATTTCGGCGTTCTATCACGACAGTGCCGCCGCTCTCCTTGTAGATGGCGAGATCGTCGCGGCCGCTCATGAAGAACGCTTTACGCGCAAAAAGCACGACTACTCGTTCCCGGCACATGCGGTAGCGTATTGCCTCTCTGAATATGGGCTCAAACCGTCCGAATTGAGCGTCGTCGCCTTTTATGACAAACCGCTCCTGAAGTTTGAGCGGCTACTCGAGACCTATCATCTGTGGGCGCCGCGAGGCGTGCGGAGTTTCGTCACGGCTATGCCGATATGGGTGAAAGAAAAACTCTTCATGCGAAGAACAATCCGCGAGGAACTTAAAAAAATTGAAAGCGCCCTTGTCGCAGTGCCCTTAGTATTCCCCGCGCATCACCTTTCTCACGCGGCAAGCGCCTTTTATCCATCCCCTTTTGTAGAGGCGGCGATACTGACTGTTGACGGCGTGGGAGAATGGGCGACGACCACTATTGGTAAGGGTTCGGGCAAGCAGATAGAGATGTGTGCGGAGATGCACTTTCCCCATTCGCTCGGACTTCTCTACTCTGCATTCACCTACTACTGCGGGTTCCGAATCAATAGCGGCGAATATAAACTCATGGGATTAGCGCCGTACGGACGAGCCGGCAGTCGGGAAGTAGAGGCATACAAACGTGTTATTCTTGAGCGCCTCATTTCGCTCAAAGAAGACGGGTCGCTTATGCTTGCTATGGAGTATTTCACCTTTGCGACAACGCTGCGGACGGTTGACGATGCGAAATGGACCGCGCTCTTTGGCGTACCTCCGCGAACGCCGGAGGCGCCTTTGACACAAGCATATATGGACCTCGCGCTCGCGATCCAGGAAGTTACCGAAGAAGCTATGGTTCGACTCGCGCACACGGCACGAAAAATGACTGGGATGCGTAATCTCGTTATGGCCGGGGGAGTTGCGCTTAATTGTGTCGCAAATGAGCGCCTTCTCGCGGCTGGAATCTTTGAGCATGTGTGGGTCCAGCCGGCGGCAGGAGATGCGGGTGGAGCGCTCGGCGCGGCGCTCGCGGCTCGCCACATCTGGCTTGGGAGAGACCGGGCACCGAATCCCGATGACGGCATGTCGGGCTCTTACCTAGGGCCCGCATATTCAGAGCTTGATACCAAACGCATGGCCCGGTGTTTCCAAGCGCCATACCGCGAATATGAACGTTTCGACGACGTATGCTCTGATATGGCGCAATTACTTGCCGAGGGTAACATCATTGGCTGGATGCAGGGCCGTATGGAGTGGGGTCCGCGGGCTCTGGGGAATCGTTCTGTACTTGCCGACGCACGCAACCCTAAAATGCAGAAAAAACTTAATGTAAGCATTAAGTACCGCGAAAGCTTCCGCCCATTTGCCCCAGCTGTGCTAGAGGAAGATGCAAAGCTATATTTTGAATTACGAGAGAAATCTTCTCCCTATATGCTCTTCACGGCGCCTATCGTTAAGCGTCGCCGTGCTCGTACGGAGCAAAATTCGGACGCGCCGCTCCTGGAACAGATTAACGCGGCGCGCTCGGATATCCCGGCGGTCACGCACCTTGATTATTCGGCTCGGGTACAGACTGTCTCGCGCAGGACAAACGAGCGGTTCTGGCAACTCATTAATGCTTTTAAAAGTCTCACCGGGTATGCACTTCTGGTTAATACGAGCTTCAATGTCCGCGGTGAACCGATTGTAATGACTCCCGAAGACGCGTATCGTTGTTTTATGAACACAGAAATGGACCATCTCGTGATAGGCAATATAGTATTTGATAAGCGCGCCCAGCCTGCGTGGGAGAAACGTTCCTTGCTTGAACAATATGAATTGGATTAAATCTTTTGTTATAAACGGATTGCTTATCCTCGTGAGTATCGCTGTGACGCTTGTCGTCGTGGACGTTCTCCTCCATTACACGCCCATGAAATGGCGATATATGTATCCGCTCAACGTCCAGGGAGAATACTTCGTGTGGGACCCGGCACTCGGGTTTGGCATCGCTCCCAACTTCGGCACGACCACGCATTCGTTTGCAGAGCTTTCATATCCGGTCTGGTCCAACGATATCGGCTGTTACGATTATCCGTACGATGGCCAGTCGCCTTATATCTATGTAGCGGGTGATAGCTTTACCTGGGGGTATACGCCGCTCGATGAAAAATGGAGCAAGGTCGTTGAGCGTTCAACCGGCACTCGTACCCTGAATTGCGGCGTACCCGGATACGGAACTCGCCAGGAGGTCATAAAGGCACAGCGTGACATAGAACATTTGTCGCGTCCTCCCGCACTGATTGTCGTCGCCCACTATGAAAATGACGCGGCAGATGACGCGATGTTCCCGAGTTCCACCGCGTACCACGGGTATGTCGTGCCCTCATGGCTGTACTGCGACTCGCAATTCATGCTCGCTACCTCGCCGCTCGTAGCCACAACGACCTGCAACGTTTCAAAACCGGACTTTCCTATGCTCAAAAAGATAAAAACCGAGCTCGCGGCGCGTTCGGTGCTCTACTTAATGGCAAAAAGGCAGTTCGGCATACCGGACAAGCTTCGTCGCACGCTTATGGGCATCGCGCCGAACTGGCTCCTGCGAAACGGCCTGGCGTATGAAAATCAGTCCTGGTTTGAAAACGGGTCAGCAATATTGGATGACACGAGATATTGGGATATTCACTTCAGGAATGTACAGGCTTTTAAGATACTGGCCGATACAGTCCACAGCAAACTTGTCGTGGTATTTATTCCGCAGAGAGAATCCGTCATGGCTACGTCAACCCGTTCGCAGTCGGCTAATGAGCGCACCGAGAGATACCTCAGACAACACGGCATCGCGTATATTGACCTTTTACAGGTTCTACGCGAGGTAGACCCGAGCGCAACGGTGCTTTATTGGCCGAACGATGTCCATTGGACGCCGGCCGGAAATGCTCTCGCGGGCTCAATTATTGGCGAGTATATAAAGAGGCAAGGTTTGCTCTCTCCCTAAGATGATTCCGTCGTGGATGAAAAATAATATTGTTTTGCTTGCAACACTCGTTGCGGCTACTCTGCTTATCTTTCTCTCAACCTACCGCCTCACCGAGAGCCCGCCGATATGGACTGACGAAGGGCACTTAATCCAAGTGGCGATGAATGCGGCTTTGCACGGTCCGCAAGCGCAACTGCAGGTGGCGCCCGGGAAATTTGAGAGCGGCGCATTTTCTGCCACCACTGGGTATCCGGCTCTCTTCCCCGTCGCCGTGGCATTTTCTCTATTCGGTGTGACGCTTGTCTCCGCACGGCTCGTTATGGCTGTCTTCATCCTGCTGTTTGTCTTTGTCGCATGGAGACTCGCTGTCCGGCACATGCCGCTCCTCCTCGCGACCTATGCTCTCTTGCTTTTGAGCACGTTCGCTCCGCTCTATGGCAACGGTAAGAACGTACTGGGTGAAGTCCCCGGTCTTCTTTACCTGACCTTATTTTTATTATGCCTAAGTCTCATCGAAGCGGGGAAAAAATCGTGGATGCAGGCCGCCCTCGCCGGACTGTTCTTAGGGCTTGCCGTTGTGACGAAGCCGATATTTCTCATCGTGTTAATACCTGTCGCCGTGGTGGCTCTCTTTTCTTCAACACTGCTCACGCCGCCAAAGATCCTCGCCGGACTCGGCGCGTTCGCCGCTACGGGAGCATTGTGGATATGGGTTCAGTTCGGGGACCAGACACTTGCCCAGATGTTTGCGTACTACGCGAATCCCTACGCTATCGATACTGCCGCAACAATCTCCCACAATGCACTTCTCTTTGTAAGCGCTCCGCAGCCACTGTATGCTCTCGTTCTTCTTGCCACTTGGATGGTATCGATTGTGGTGCGCATCCGAAAACAAGTCATCGTATCTCGCGCTGAATATCTGGCCGTTGGGTTTGCCCTTTTGATTTATCTCGCGTTCCTGCGCATCACGCCGTATTACCGATATTATTTTGTAGGAGAAGTGTTCGCGCTTCTGTATTTCCCTTTTGCACTCTGGACTATATGGCCTCGGCGCATCCCGAAATTTTTCTTTCATGCATGCATGGTGCTTCTGATAGCGGCCCAGACGTACCAATGCTTTTTTAGCTCATTTGTTGCGGCGTACTATAATTCGCACCGCACGAGAGATGTGAGCCAAGCGCTGGGGACGCTCTCAACTTCTACTTCAATTTTCATATACAACGCCCCCGAGCTGCCGCTCTTTCTGCCCGCCGGCATGCCCTATTATCAATATCTTTTCTTAACGCCGATTGTCATTCTCGGCAAAGAAGAGCTTCCCCTCGTTGCACAAGGGGTACCCGACTTGGTGGTGATAAAAGAAGAGTCCGCTTCCCAACTTGACCTTTCCTCCTATCGTGAAATGCGCGTGTTTGACCGATATGCGCTGTGGCAAAAGAAATCATTAGGAGACCTAGCTGTACCTCATCAGTAGAGGTGGCGTAGCCAGTCCAGCACGATCAGTATAATCGCCTGAATGCCATCTCTGTAGCGGATTTTCTTTCCTTCGGTGACAGCGCGCGGGGTGTAGGATATGGGAACCTCTATGAAGCGATAGCTCCGGCGTGCGAGCATCGCAGTAAATAATAGTTCTGACTCAAAACGGCCTGCGACGAAATCGGTAGCGGCCTCGCGCGGAAAGAGTTTATAGCAGGTCCACACATCTGTTAAAGACAATCCGTACAGCACATTAATGAGCTTCGTTATAAACCATACGCCCGCGCGCGGTATCAAGGCACCGCGCCGTGTTCGCGGATCCAAATTGCGCGAACCATATACGACGTCTGCCGTTCCGCTATCAATGACTGACAGAAGATTCGCTATGTCCGCCGGGTTGTATTCCAGGTCGGCATCCTGAATAAGCACGTATTCTCCCGTCGCGCTCCCTAAGCCGCGGCGTACTGCGGCACCTTTCCCCTCGTTCTTCTCACACAATATGATATGCGCTTCCTTTTCATATCGTTTCAAAATGTTTCGCGTACTATCCTTTGAGCCATCATCCACAATGATAATTTCTCTCTCCCAACCAGAAGGGAGAGAAGCGGCCCGGATACGATCAAGAAGTTCTCCGACTGTTCGTTCCTCGTTGTAGCACGGGATAATGATAGATACGGTACGGCGTGACCGTGGGGTAAGCATGTCTTGTATCCTACGACAGAAACGCGTTATAGTATAGGGAATATGGACGTTCGCGCATGGATGCGCATTTTTTTGTATTCGCGTTTCTTGCGTGTTTTTATCATCGGCGGGATCGGAGTTCTCGTACAGACAATTGTGTTCGAGATCCTTGGCATCTATCTGCAACTGTTCTCTCCGAGCACTGCAGTCGTGATAGGCGCGGAAGCTGGCATTCTGACGAATTTTTATCTCAACAACCGCTTCTCCTTCCATGACCGGCAACACCCTATTTCGATTCTGTCGCGGCTGGCGCGTTTTCATCTTGTGGTGAGCGGGTCCGTTTTCCTGCAATGGCTATTTGTTTTTGTAGTAGAACACCAGACGGATAGCGTGCTTGTCATCCACATCGCTTACGCAATAGGCATCATCCTTGGATTTATCTGGAATTATACGTTCTATCACCTCTTTGTCTGGCGACAACCCACGTCGTCGAGTGTATGAAAAACGTATACGAGCATTTATCTGCTCTCACGCATGCCGACCCTGCACGACCAGCGATCCTCATGTGCGACGCTACAGGCATGATTATTGAAGAGATCTCTCGTACAAAAGTGCTCGCGAAGGTGCGGGAAGCGGCTATATATCTGCAAAATATGGGGATGCGGATTGGAGATAGGGTTGCATTTGAACTTGGTAACGGCGCTGACCTGCTGATATTGAGTTGGGCGGCATGGTCCATCGGGGTCGTGACCGTGCCGTTGGATACCAAGCGCGACACTGACGAATTACGCGAGTATAAAATAAAGGCAAGCGATGCCAAACTGTTGGTAACCCAAGAAACGCTCCCAAAAGTGGGGGGTGCTCCCGGCGATGTGTCCTGGATGCCTGACGTTTCCCATGAGGCGCTCATACTCTTCACCTCCGGCACGACCGCGTACCCTAAAGGAGCTCGGCTGACATTGCAAAACCTCGTCGTCAATGCGGAAGGAATTATTGAATGGTTGCACATAAAGGAAGACGACCGTTTTCTGGTCCAGCTCCCATTCCATCATATTAACTCTACAACTTTTTGCCTCGCATCGCTTATCGCGGGCGCTTCTATTGCGATACCGCCTCGTTATTCTGCCTCGCGTTTTTGGGGGCAGGCGGCACATAGCGGTGCGACGCTCACTTCTGTCGTCCCTTCTATTATATTTGACCAACTTGGCAGGCAAAAAGAGTTTGGGTCGGTAAAAGACCGCCTCAAATTGAATAGAATACAACTGGGGTCCGCTCCTGTCGTCGTTTCAGATGCGCTTGAGTTTATGCGTGAATTCTCCATCCCGCTCTATCAAGGATATGGGCAGACAGAGACGGCGTTGCGCGTTGCTGGAGTGCCAATGGATCTGCCCGCGAATATCTACGAAAAGCTTGTTGGGGAAAATTCTATAGGAACACCGATGAAGTGGGCGCAGGTTGAGACAGCAGATACAGAAGGGCATATACTCGTGGAGAAGCAGGAGGGCGAGTTAATTGTAAAAGGCCCAGCGGTTATGCAGGGATATGTCGGTGATGAACCGGCCTTTCGCGGTGGGTATTTCTTGACTGGCGATATTGGATATTGGAAAGAGATTGAAGGACGGCGCTTCTTCTTCCTCCTCGGCCGCTCCAAGGAGATTATCATCAAGGGCGGTGTTAATATTTCTCCGGTCGCAGTTGAAAATGCTCTTAAAAAAATAAGCTCAGATATTGAACAATCCTATGTAGTCGGCGTGGGAGACGGACGTTATGGCGAAGAAGGCGGCGCCGTAATAGTGTGGAAGAGGGGTATTGATGCGGCGAGCGCGATGCGGCAGCTGAAACTCGCGCTACTTATTGGACACAAGACGTTGAGCTCATATGAAACGCCGAAATATTTCAAACCGCTAGGTGCGGACGAGCTCCCAACAACCTCTACTGGGAAAGTGCAGCGTTCTGTATTGAAAGAAAAGCTTGGAAATACGTTTGAACAACTGGAAGACCTGTTCGCCTCCGCGGACTTTCAATTTAGAATAATTTCAGCACGGTCCCATTTGAGCAAGGAATCGCGTGAACTTTATAACCATTGCTGGCAACCACTGGTAAAGAACGAAAGCGAATATGAAAAATATCTAGGAGATTATCTGACACTCGGTGCGATTGGCGGCAGTGGCGTACTCGCGGGACAAATATCTTTTTCATATGAGGATGAGAAAATCACCTGTGTCTCAATATGCAGTGCGACATTCAAGCCGAAACCGATACCGACGGTCACGGAAAAGCCAAGTCCGGAGTTCGTAAAGCAGTATCTGCGTGCGGGGAACGATCCGGTCATGAACTTCCATACAAGACTTGGCGCGGAGCTCGTAGAAGTTATTCCCGGTGGCCGTCACGAGGATAGAAGCGCACTCGGCTATACGATGCTATTACGCTATCCTCCTGCAGAAGTTGCCGATTTAAGCGGGCCGGTCTCTGACCAGCTTATACAGGCTGTGCGTGTCCTGGCTTGTGATGTCGGCGCCGATGTCTATGCCATTTCTCGTCCCGGGGGTCTCGCGACGTACCAGCATCGCACAGTGTGATATATTCCACTGCATGACCGACCGCGCGCAACCTCCCTCTTTCTGGGACACTGTTCGTCAAGACGCTCATAGGGTCGGGTTCAAGGTGGACCCTCATGCGCCGCTTATTTCTCGCCTCCTGCAAGTTCGTCGGGCAATAAGGCACAAGCCGGGCTTTGCCTGCGTGTTTTGGTTGCGCGTGAATCAGCTATTCGTCCGCAACAAAAACTGGCCCGGACAATACCGGATTAGGATGTGGCGGATGTACCGATTTGCCAATGATATATCGCCGTATGCGACCATCGGCCCCGGGTTGTTTCTGCCTCATCCGACTGATGTGACAATAGGGGCGAGCGCGACTATAGGGGAAAATGCAACCATTTATAATGGCGTAACGATTGTAGGAATTGAGATTCCGCATCTGCCGCGGCTAGGCGACAATGTAACCGTTTACACGGGAGCAAAAATAATCAAGTCGGTGGAGATTGGGGACAACTCGGTCATCGGCGCCCTATCATTGTGCAACAAGAATGTTCCTCCGAATAGCACCATGTACGGTATTCCGCCGCATGTGACGATAAAACCAAACAACGGTCCGCCAACAGAAAATGAATCGCCCATCGGATAATTAAAAACCAAACGCTGTCTTTTCTATTTCAATGGAGCCCGCAGTTTTTCTACAATGTGGCACATGAGCGCAGCGATGCGAAAATGGTTGACGTAGGCATCACGCGCATTTTTTTGCATCTGTTCAAATCGTTCAGGTGAGATATTTTTATGAAATTCAGCTATGCGTTCGGGCAAGCGATTGATGTCGCGAAAGTCTACGACGAGAGCGAACGATGCATAATCAACTTTGTCGCTGAAAGGGAAATTGCGCTCAGTATCCACGATGACGGGAATGCGCCCGAGCGATAGTATTTCAAAGAGTCTGGCCGAGTTATTCGCATCGCCGCGCACATCAAGTGCGTAGTCGCTTTCTAGTATCGTGTCCACCATCTCTTCTCGCAATGTCCGCATATCGCCTTCCGCCGTCTTTACGCTCGCGGTGAAAGAATTGCGTGCGCGCAGATTAAGCGTCACGTGCGAAGAGCTTTGGAGTATCTTAATTGCCTTCTGCCGCCACAACACACCCTTGGTACAGGCGCGGTATCTCGTATCAAAAATGCCAAGGAGGCGCACAGGCATCTCTTTTATGACCGTGCGTAGATATTGCTTGAAAGAAAGTTTCGCCCAGCCTGCGAAACCGACGCTCGGTTTCCCTTCTTCTTTTTTGCGAATGGCGAGCCGGCCACTCCTGCATCGTTCCAAGAGATCATCGGCAAAAAGCGGTATTTGAAGCCGGCCGCGCTCGGGTAAGAAACGGTATCCGCTGTAGCGCAGAATATACGCATTTTCTATATTGATCGGATATTCAATGTCTCCCGTCCCGTCAATAAGCAGAGGAAGGCTTTCCCCTCGTGACGTTCGCACGCATTCATCAAAGAGGACCATATCATGACGCATAAACCACACGTGCGGATATGGTGCAAGTACCATATCGGCCTTCCCCAGGTCATCAGTTATCGCGTAATATTCGGTATTAAACGAGTACGAGTCAAATAGTTCTTTGGTGTAGAGCGACGAGTCGGTTAGGGGGTTCCCCCACCACGGATTGAGAAGCGGGGTATGAATCCCTTGACGGCGCCACAGGGGATTCACATAGAACACGAGCTGGCCGGTGGATGTCATATGACGGAATCCATGACCCCGAGCAGAGCTCTCGCAAAAGTTTTTGTCGTATAGTGTGCAACCACCTTTGCATGACCTGGCGCGGCAAGGTGTTTCCGCTTTTCGGAGTCCCGCGAAAGTGCGTCTATCGCGTGCGCAAGAGCTCCAGGGTCGTTTGGCGGAACGACGACAAGATCTTGGCCTGGGATAAAATAGTCGGCTATCCACGAACGATGCGTTGCGATGACTGCCTTGCCGGCCGCGAGGGCATCTAGAACAACGGTTTGCCCCGAACAGTCTGACCCGTCCGGCACATTGTCGTCTTTTGATGCGACAACGACCAACCGAGCGCGCGCATATAAATCCCTGACCTCAACTAAACTTCGGTTATAGAGCACCGAGACATTCTTCGGAACCGGCATATCGGACGGAATATTTTTACGCCCGGCAACCACGACAAACGTATGGTCGGAACGTTCTGCCGCTTTGAAGAGGGTCTCATAATCGCGGCCTGCGTCGCGACCGACGCTCACGACAAGGCCTTCTTCGCGGGATATGTCGGCGGGTTGAAAGAAATGCGTGTCTATGCCGAACGGGATGAACACAAGATGGCTACGCGGGATGCCGAGCCGTACGAAATCCTCAAGCTGTTCAGAAGAAAGGCAGATAATACGAGCATAGCTCGCCCAGAATTTCTTGAGAAGAAACAAACGTATCGGATGCATAGCATGGCGCCATATCAGCGTTGACGAATTCATTGCAATGTACAACCATCGTGTCTTCAGACGAAGTACGCGAGCGCACGAAGAAACGACATACCCGAGTAACAGATTGTCCTGCGCAATGACAAAGTCGTAGCGAAGAAGGCGCAGGACGAACGGCAAAGCCCGTACTGATTTGGGAACGACAGTGAAGTGATCGGCCCCGGCGATATGATTCATGCCATGAAGCGCGGTGTCCGCATCTCTCCCTGCTTGCACATTGGAAATAACTTCTTCTTTAGAATTGGTGAAAAGAAACGCGATGTTCGATAATTGCTTAGACATTTTTGATTTTGAGTACGAAAAAATGATGATAAGGGCTACCAAACGGGATGAAATCTTTTTCTATTTTCCCATACGCAGAAAGTTTGCGGCGGATGAGAAATATCGGATATCCGCGCTTCCCTATTTCCCAATAGTGCTGACCGTTGAAGAAGTGTGTCTTCGGAAACGGAATTTTAAATGCCGTGCGCATCTGCGGCAGAAAGGGGATTTTCAGCGAGAAGGAAACCATCGGTCCGAAGTGCGGCAGGCTTATGACAACATGTGTGCGCGCCACGCGCGCGAGCTCCGCGAGCGCGCGGTCAAACTGTTCAAACGGCAGATGCTCCAAGACTTCAAACGCGCACGCGACATCAAATGATGCCTCGGCAAACGGAAGTTTCAACACACTTCCCATGACATCGGGATGCAAATCTTCTGCGACATCAACGGATGTGTAAGAAATGTTTGTATTGTTCTTAATAAAACTACCGAACACGTGGTCTCCTACGCCGACTTCAAGCACCGAGGCAGGCTTTTGCGCGAGCACTTCATTCAATTGCCAATAATAACTGACAAACCGTCCCTCAAAGGTATATGTGCCGAAATGGTAATTTGACTTGTCTACTTGTGGAATACTCATATCGCTTGCATTGAGCCCAGTATTGCAGGAATGAGGCGTTGGAGCGAGTGGTGCTTGCGAACGTACTGCGGACCTTCGTTCTCAAGCGGCTTCAGCGCCGGATCATTCGTTATTATCTTCAGCCCGCAGGCAAGCGCTTCAAGCACGACCTTGTCCAAACTGCCAGTCTCGCTCGTATGTACGAAGTATGTAGCCGTGCGGTATTCATCCCGCAGTTGCGCCTGCGTTAGCCCGCCCAAAAATTGTACCGAGGCATGCTGGGCATGCGCTAAGGCCTCCAGACGAGCGCGTTCGGGGCCTTCGCCCGCAATGCGTAGTACCTTGCCCTCTTGTGCCGCCCTCCGGATGGCGAGATCGTGCCGTTTGCTCTTCATAAGCCGTCCGACCGAGAGTATCCACTCCCCGCGCGCGACGGATGTGTCAGGAGAAAAAAAGTCCGTATCAACGCCGTGTCTCATCACGCGCACTTTTCTGCTGTGCAAACGGAAGCTCTCTTTGGAAGCGGTAAAAATAATATCGGCGAATACCGCGGCAATACGTAATTTCAGATTGACGCTCTTATGGGTGTACCAGAGTGCGGTGCGCTTGCCAAAGAATCGCCAGAGGGGGCCACCGAGCACTGTGTATTCTGGATTCATATGCACGAAAACGGCATCATAGTCGCGTCGCAGACGCCAGATATATCTGTAAAAATTCAATAGGTATGTCATCCGCGAGACTCCTTTTTCTTTTCCTAGAGAGTATACGCAAACATTCGCGGGCAGGCGGTGCTTCCCTTCTTTCAGACAAATAATTTCAATGCGTTCGCAGTGCTTTGCGAACTCCTCTATCCACCGCACGAAGAACCCGAGCACCGAATCTTCGCTGGCAACTGCTTGTGTAACAATAAGGAGTCTCATCGCCTTTTTGTATGTCGTGCAATGGCCGCTTTGCCGTGAACTCCTTCAACCAGGTCCGTGTCTTTACCGGAGGTTACTAACAGATTGATGTTCTTTTCTATCGTTGCGCGGAGAAATTGTATGCCCCACGGGTCTTTAACCGACTGTTCGTAGAGGTCTGCGAGCGCGGCGATATCTTTGATGAAGCATACGCCGCCGGCACCGCGGCCGCGCTTCGCATCCTTATGCCCGCTGTCATGTATTACTTGCAGATGCGAAGCTCCTATGCGTGGGTCGGCGGTCACTGCGGTGCGCACTACATCATAGTCGGCGCCTACGTTCTGTGCGAGGTCATATATGAGATTGCCGAACAGCACGCGCAAATACAAGAAAAAGTTCCCGGCGTACTTTACAAGCTCGGTGTCTTCAGCGGAACAGATTGATTCATACGGAGCTCTCGGCAGTATTTTCAGAACTGCGCGCGCATGAGTATGAAAGGCCTTGGTATTTTTTGTAATACCAACGATATTGCGTAACGGGCGAGCTGCGTCTTCAGCCGCTTGCTTAAGCACCAGAAATTCCGGCGAATGCATCACGCACAGTTTGGGGAAACGCTTCTGTAGTTTCCTGGTTGTTCCTGGTAAAATGGTTGATTTTATAACGGCGGTCTTGCCAGAACCGACGAGCGATAGCGCTTCTTTCACAATGCCGTAGTCAAATCCTTTCGGCGTCGTCGGTGTAGGGACTGCGATAAAAACAACATCGCATGCGAGTATTTTTTCCTTGTTCGCCCTGTACGGCTCTTCAAGCGAATATCGCACAACCGTATAGCCGCGGCGTTCAAAGTCATCCGCATAACTCTTGCCGATAAAACCCTGCCCTATGAAGCCAATGAGTGGCTTTTTCGTTTTATTCAAAGTCATTTGGATGACTCTAACATGTGCGATATGCCAGTACCATACAGACCTTATAACCGACTCCTACGAATTTGAGTTTCCGTCCATTGCGCGCAAAAGGTCTGCGCATACGCGAGTGGGAATGTCGCCAGCTTCGGCAAGATGGGTGCGCGCACTGACCTCGGCGCGCATCGGGAGCTCGTGACGCACCGCGACGTCTTCAATGAAGCCGACGATAGCGAGCGAGAGAGCGGTCGGGTCGGCAACGGGAACCGCGAGCACGTCTTCGTAGCCCTTAAATACTTCGCCGACGATGCCGACATCGGTCGTGATGATGGGGACCTTGGCGAGCGCCGCCTCAATAAGCGTCCGACCGTAGCCCTCATAGGCGCTCGTCTGGATGAAGGCCTGCGCGCTCGCCATAAGGGCGCGCGCGTCAGGGCGGTCGCCGAGGAAGATGACATTGTTCGCGAGCCCCAGCCGGCGCGTCATGCGCTCTAGCTTCCCGCGCTCGCTCCCCGCTCCGGCGACGAAGAGCCCGGCCATCGGATAGTGCGGGATGACGAGCGAGAGCGCGGCGAGAATATCCTCCACGCGCTTCTCCGGCTCCAACCGTCCGACCGAGATGAGCGCAAAGGTAAACGAGGGATGTGCAGGCAAGCGCGCCGGAGGAGGCACCGTAGGGTCAACGGCAACCGGGATGACCGACGGTTCGGGGGTGCGTGTCCCGTAGCGCGCGATAAGCGATGCCTTCACGCGCTCTGACACTACGCGAATGCCATTCGCTCTCGGCAACACGCGATCGGCGATGCGGCGGCGCCAGCGATTCAGAAGCGGCATGCGCACGCGAGGGCTCCGCCAATTCCCACTATTGATGAACCATGGGGAGAGAAAATCGGTGTGCACTTGGATATGCAACTTCACACTCGTGCCCTGTGCCGCACGGAGCGCCGCGAGTCCGTGTTCAAAGGGGTCCTGTGCCGACACGACCTCAATGCCTCGCTCCAGGATAAGCGCGTGCACGCGCTTCGCGAGCTCGCGAATGCGAAAGATTTTCCATGTATGCACGGGATAGAGGTGAAGATTCCCTTCATGCGTTTCGCGCGCATCCGCGCGTGCGATAGAGAGGATATGCAATTCCTCAACAAGTGCGGCATACGTGCGCATCCGCGCACGCGCGGCGCTCGTCGCGTTAAATATCGTCGGGTCGTTGGAGACGAAAAGGACTTTCATAGCGATGTGAGGAGCCGCGCGGTCGCATCAAGCATATGCGGAAGCGAAAAATCATCCATGCGCTTTTGTGCAGCGAGAGCTCGCTTCCGAGCCGCTGTAGGATCGCGCGCTACATCCACAAGCGCCTGTCCGAGTGCATCGTTATCTCCGGGCGGCACTAGAAGCCCCGTCTCCCTGTGTGTAAGAAGCGTCTGATGAAATCTCGTGTCAGTCGCAATGACGGGTGTGCCGAGCGTCATTGCTTCGATGAGCGCGTGCGGGAAACCTTCGTATCGTGAATTAAGCACGAAGACGTCCGCTGCCTTCACCCAACCAAGCGCCTCGGCACGCGGAAGGCCCGAGGCGATGAAGACGCGCCAGCGGTCGTGACTTTGTGCGACGCGCTCAATCGCCTCAAACCCCTTCCACGGCACGCGCCGACCGGCTGATACGATGAGAAATTCTCCTTCTCTTTTTTCAGGCATCGGAATATATGCCGGAAGGTCAATCCCGTTGTAAATAACGGCGATTTTTTCTTGCGGGATACCCCACGCAATAACGATGTCTTGAAGGTACGGGCTCGGCACGATGACCTTCACAGCGCCCTGCGCGACAGAGGTCTGGATTTTCTGCAATACGCGAACGAAAAAGTTTGTTTGTTTCGTTTTCACGAACTCATCAAGCTCCTGCGTAACGCCGAATCGCTGGCGCCCCTGCTCCCACGCATAATCGCCGACTATCTTTACGACAAAGGGCCTCCCCGCCCGCCTCGCCGTCCACAGTGCCGAGAGACCCGCTGAAACCGGGTCAAGCGCGAGCACGATATCGGCACTGCGCGCCGCCTTTCGTACGCGAAAATAATACGCAATGTGCCGTATGACTTTCGGCAGGTGCCGCACCTCGTTGAATTTCACCAGCGCCACTTCAATACCCTTCGCCGGCAGACCCTCGCACAAGAGCTTCGCATAGGTCGCCGGCCCGCCTATCTCGGGCGGGTACAAGGGTGTCGCGATAACCAATTTCATGTAGTGATACTAGTATAACCCTGCTCCCGAGTACATCGGTTGCAATATAAAAATAGTGCTCTAATAACTCAACATTTTTAATCTTTTTTGAAGTCGGTAGGTATTTCCGTGTTGTAAAAGTCCTCGATACGAGCTAATCGTTCCGCGCTTCGGATATCCCTCCATCATCCGAATAATCTTCCTTTTGGTACTTGTTCTGATCTGTCGGTGGTGCGGGAAATGAACCCATCCTAAGAAATCCACTCCCGAGGCAAAGGTTGTGATTGAAACCTTGTCTGGATGTAACGTTAGCTTCAAATGTCCGCTCAGAAACACTACGATATATCGTAGTGTTTCTCGGAGATCGTTCCTGTCCCGAGATAAGAAGACAAAATCATCAGCATAGCGGATATAGTATTTTTGCTTTAGTGTGTGCTTTACATACTGATCGAACTCGTTCATATAGACATTCACGAGGAGCTGGCTCGTGAGATTTCCAAGCGGCAGTCCGACATTCGGAGCAGTTGTATGAAAACTCTCGATAATGTGCGTAAGAAGCCAGCGGATGTCGGGATCGGCAATATGTCGTCCAAGAATTCTCATGAGAACAGTATGGTCAATGCTCGCAAAAAACTTCTTGACATCGCATTTAAGCACGTAGCATGTACGAGTATGGTTTTTGGATGCCTTGCGGGCAAAACTTCGGAAACGGTCGAGCGCCTTATGGGTGCCTTTGTCATTTCTGCATGAATAGGAGCCAAAGATAAAGCGACCGTGGAAGTACCAATAGAGCTCCCTGTAGAGCAGGTGGTGCACAACACGATCGCGCACACTTGCTTTGTGGATATTGCGTGGCTTTGGGTCAGAGATATTGAACGCTGAATAGGGTCCGTGCGTATAGGTCTTATTTTTGAGATCTCTATAGAGACTGGCGATATGTGTGCTAAGTTCGGCTTGAAAAGCGATAACGTCTTTCTTCTTTTTCTTCCCGCGCAGGAATCGTTCCCACGTTAAAAGAAGGTTCTCGATGGTAATGATAGAGTTGTAGGTATGAATGAACATAGGCCTTTAAGCCCCCCCCGATCCCGCTCGTTCTTGTCCGCGCAAAAGAAGTATATCGACTGTGGCATGGCTCAATCATAAACTTAAAACGCGTTGATCGCTACACGCTCGGAGCAAAAATTGACGACGTATTTACCTTGCTTCTCGAACTCATATTCCGGGCATGTTTTGCCTATGATAAATTCGAGAAGTTATCCCTCGTCTCGCAGGCGATAGCAAAGTCCGACCTTCTTAAATTCTTTTTACAACTGGGATGGGAACACGCCATCATTGATCATAAGCGGTACGGAGAATTCATTTTATTACTCGACGAAGTGGGGCGCATGCTTGGCGGGTGGAAGAAAAGCATTGAAGACAAAACTCCCGCCAGAAAGTAGCGAGAGAAATCATCTCTGTCGCAGAAGCAGAGGAGGGTGTTGTCGTCGTTCCACACCTTCTCGAAGTTGCCGAGGTTGAACTTGAAGTCGCCATCGGAGTTGGCGTTCACGTTCGGCACGCAGTGGTAGCCGTCCGCAGAACCTCCTGAAGCTAAGTACGATGTGTTATCTGTACCACCAAGAAGAACGCGTGTTCTTCTTTGTATTTTATCCCGAGTCCTGCACTCGCGAACACACCGCACCGACGTATGTGATTTTTTCATACAAGGCGGCACTCGTCTGTAAAGCGTACCCGGCAGACTACTCGCCAATCCTTGTACGAGAATTCGATGACAGGCAACCGTAGCCGCATGCGCTATCGAAATCTGCATCCAGTATATAAAAAATTGAGCCCGCGCAAAAGCGAAGGCTCAAAGAATCTAACTTCCAAAGACCGTTTTGAGTGTCTACGGGTCTAAGGACTATTCGACGTCGCAGAAGCAGAGGAGGGCGTCGTCGTCGCGCCACACCAGCCCGAAGTGGCCGAGGCGGAACTCGAAGCCGCCATCGGAGCGGGCGTACACGCTCGGCACGCAGTGGTAGCCGCCCGCATCTTGCCAGAGGCGATCTTTTTCACCGAAAGAACTGTGCCAGTAGCCCTTGGGCAATTGGTCGCGCTTCTGCTCGAACACAAGCGATGCGCCTTGCGCACCCGTGAGGACCGTCTTCTGCGTGGACAAGAAGGCCATGCGTTCCTCGGAGGTCGTCATGCCACTGACGACCTGCTTGAACACGCGAACGTGTAGCTTTTCGCCTGGCTTCAGGACGCGACTCGGATTCGAAAAGTTCTCGTCGTTTATCGAGTCGTTGTAGTAGTAGAACTTCTTGCGATTCTTTTTCGCGAACGTCTTGAGCCATGTCGCGTGATCGTAGTTGTTGGGCACCGTGATGATCCCGAGATCCGCGAGCAGTGCGAACTTCTTTACCGGTTCAGCTTTTGAAGCCGCCGCTGACGTTCCCTGTTGAGGAAACGGATCACGGTGTTCCAGATACAGTTGGAACGACGCTCCGTTGACGAAACTTTCCGGCAGAGCTACGAGACGGAAGAATTCACTCATTTGTGGAGCCGAGATTGTCGTCCCCACGATGTCGACTTTCGCCGCCATGTTTTTCTCCTAAAAGAGCTATCCTGAAGCGCGGGAATCCGCGCCTCATTAGCCGCCGTGTATAATATACCAAGGATTACAAAAAGTCAATAGCTGTGGGCCAGCAAATACGGTCTGAAACAGACGCTCCATCTGTTTGGCGATGAGATTCCAATCATATTTCTCGAGGACAAGCTTCTTCGCAGCCGCCTTCACCCGAGCGACCTTTTCTGGATCCGCGAGAATGTCCCGCACCGCACTCGCGATCTGCTCGGGAGAATCTTTGTCCACCGCCCAACCGGTCGTCTCTTTGTCAGAATTTCGTTGCGCATCAAAAAGGAAGTCCGCGATACCGCCCTCCTGCGTGGCGATGACTGGGAGTTCTGCCGCCATTGCCTCAATAAAGGAGATTCCCATTCCCTCCGAGCGCGACGGACGGATGAAGATGTCGCATGCGTGCAGATAGTCCGGCAAGACAGCGATACCGGGATAATCCTCAAGTACTACCCGACTCGAGACACCGAGCTTTTGCGCGAATAACGCAAGCTTGTTCTTGTCGGGACCGAACCCGAAATTAATGAAGTACACGTTGCTCGGAAGCATCGGGAGGGCGCGAATAACATCATCGAGCGCATTCTTGTGCACGAGACGAGAAGTGCTCACGAGCATAATCCCGTTCTCGCCAATCCCGAACCGGGCGCGAAGTTTGGCACGCTCGTCTGCCGAAAGATTTTTCGAGAAATGCGCTGTGTCCGCCCCGTTCGGAATCAACCTCCCTTCCCCACGGAATCCCATTCTCTCTCCCCAGGCGAGCAAGAAATTCGATATCGCCTGCAGAGCGTCAGCCTCCGTGAAGCTACGCTTGAACAAAGGCCACACCGGCCGCGCGAGCCGTTCGACGTGTTCGGGCGAATCGCCTTCTTGGAGCGTGAGCAAGTAAGGCACCTCTGGATGGAGCGTCTTGAAGATGCCGGCCGGAATGCCGCACGAGTGCGACATCATGGCCCAGATGCCGGTGAAGCGATATCGCCGGTGAAGCCGTAGAGCGGCGAAGACGGCCGCGAACTGGAACCAGTACTTATCCAGAAAGAGCGGAAACTTCTTCAAGTCAACGAAAGTCGGCGAGGCTTTTGAGAAACCGATGCGGTGTACGATGACATTCCCTATCTTCTCCATTTTCGGCAAGTGCGAGTCAAACCGGAGCGTCAGCACATGGAACTCAAACTCCTCCGGCGGTAGCCGGTCGGTGATCTCCTTGATCGCGACCTCTGCTCCGCCAACGAACGTTGGATAATACGCAAGCGAGAATATGAGAACTTTTTTTATTTTCTTATGTGGCATTGCGTTTGCGCAGGATGGCGGCATAGGCGAAGCGGATTTGGTTGGCGAAGGAGTCACCCGCGCCAAACGACTTGCGGGCGCGCATGCGTTTTTCAAGTGAGACGAGCTCCCTCCCTTGTTCAGGCGTAGAGGTATGAACCTGGTCGGTCTGTGAGAGAATAAGGCGCAGGAAGAGCCGCTCATACCACGAGAGGTCCTGGTCGGCGAGCGTGACGAGAAGCGGGATGAGCTTCCCTCTCCGCACCGCGAGCGCGGGGAGAGTGCCGTAACTTGCCATAATGGACCACGAGAAAAGATATTTATGTTTGTTCGCGAGGCGTAGCGCCTCGCGTATACCAAGAATTGGCAAAAGAAATTTGTCAAAGCGATTGCCGAACCCGACACGATAGACGGTGCCGTTTGCAACGATACAGGGAACACCAAGTGCCTCTTTCGTGTGGACGGCCGTAATGATGTCAAAATGCACATCAGGAACTTGCCGCATAAGCTCGCAGAGCGCATCTTCCGCGGGACCCGAGACGGGATAGAAGGTGGTGGTGAAAACGAGCACACGGCACTCGGGTGGCGGCTCGGGCTTCGTGTGCTTCACGAATCCGGCGATGTCGTCTTTCAGCGAACGACGTGGCGCCCAGCCGAGCGCGCGCGTTTTACTGCAATCAATAGCGGCTTGCATACGATTCCCCTGCCGCTCGGGAAGCATAATGACCTCCCTGCCAAAGAGTCTTGCGAGTTCAAGAATGGAATACGCATCTTCTGTGCTTCCGATACCATACCCGTCGCCTGTTCCCCGTGCTCCAACGACGACGAGACCGTCAACAATGTCGTGCACGTGCGTGAAAATGCGTACTTGAGTCCCCGGAGCAACGACGCCGAGAGGGAGTCCGCGTTTGTACTGCTCTTTGAAAATCGCGTTCACGGTTCCCATGGCGCCCGCGCGCTCATTCGGCCCATACACGTTATAGAAATAGGTGATGGCGTAGTTGATGCCGAACCAATCTCCGTAGTTCCTGACCAGTTCGCTCATACTCGCCTTGCTCCATGCATACGGACTCTGGTCGCGCCCGAGACCGCCATCGCTGAATTTCGTTGACGAACCCGCATAGACGAGCTTCGCGCCGCGGCGACGCGTGAATTCAAGCACGGCGAAGGTGCCGTACTGGTTCAGGTCCCACACCTGTTCTACATCCTCAAAACTTTTCTCGAGACGCGAATATTCGCCGAGGTGATAGATGAGGTCGGGTGTCTCCGGCACATGTTTCTCTACATCCTTGGTATGGCCCTCGCGATACTCCACGCCCTTAACATGATTCTCGCGGCTACCAGTAAAGTAGTTGTCCAGCGAGATGACCTTGTGGCCATCCTTCGCCAGACGCTTGCAGAGATTCGAACCGATAAAGCCGGCTCCGCCGGTCACGAGAATGAGCTTTTGGTCCTTCATGGTATGAGATTAGTACAAAAAAGGCTACGGTGCGAACTACAGGAATATGAATGCTCCGCCCGCGACCAGAATGACACCGAGAAGACCGAGGGTCCAGATTGAATTGAAGAGGCCAGCGGCGCGAGCATTCGAGGCGGGGGGAGGCAATGCCGCCCCCGCAGGGGCGAGCTCTGTCGCTCCTGCGGGGGCGCGAACTGCTTCTTCATGTGCTTGAATGTTCTTCGCGCTGGTAATCGGTGGTTCAACCACCTGT